>MDSV01043433.1_pt1 | contig 10015 bp, 14 predicted proteins | sample 810851 | NCBI WGS metagenome assembly MDSV01 (sample SAMN05326640, study PRJNA326480) | marine metagenome | isolation source: seawater | place: Atlantic Ocean: North East | collected 2012
TCAATATTAAAATTTTTTTAGAAAATTGAACATGTAACTATTAGCCCCAGGATTTTTATCTCCTAAACTAGCATTAGATACATGGTTATATGACATTCCAAAATTCGTAGTTTCTCCTAAATCCATTGAAAGTTGAACTTCGCTTTTAAATTCTAATGGGTGTCCTAAATCTTTACCATCACCCTGACTATAAATACCTGGTGAAAAACTTGGTGTAAGCTTGAATGGACCTACATCGTAGTTTGCTTCGATGCCTGTATAAATATATGCAGCAGCATCCTGTGTTATCATAATACCTGTGACTGGTGATACTCTTCCAATCTTAGTATCACGATATAAATTTTCATTTTGATGCTCTACACCAAATAAAGTGGAACTTTTTTTATCATCACTAAAATCAAACGTACCACTAAAAAAGCTTATACCTGATTTAGCATCTTCAGCTGAAGAATAATTTAAACTGTTAAGCGTAAGAATAGATGAAATAATAAAAGTTATTAGTCTCATATTTTTAAGTTACAATTTAAAAAAACCTTTGTATACAATTTTATCATTTAGGTCTTATTTTTGGTTTTTTTAATAAAAAAAATAAAAGTATAACACCTAAAATAAATAGTAAATAAGGTAAAAACCATAGTAGATAGCTATTTTTCTTAAATGGAGGATTCAATAATATCCAATCTCCATACTTCTCAGATAAAAATCTATAAATTTCTTTTTCATTACTTCCCTCCTTTACTTTATCTTTCACAACACTCTTTATTATCAATGCAAATTCTGAATTTGAGTCCTGAACTGTCTGACCTTGACAAACCAAACATCTGAGATTTTTCAAAATTTTATTATTTAAATTTTCATTACCTTGGCTTTCTGATGTGATAAAAAAAAGTAACAGCAAAATATTGGTTATGTTTTTCATTTTTTCACTATTTTTTTAATTTCGTTTACTTCTTTAATATTTAAAGGTCCAATATATTTTCTTAAAATCTTTAATTCTGAGTCAATCAAAATTGTTTCTGGAATACCATAAACTCCAAAATTTACAGAATTTTTCCCATTTTTATCTTCTGCTAAAATATCAAAGGGATTGCCATTTTCTTTTAGAAAGTTTTTTGCATTTTCCTTATTATCTTTAAAATTTATCCCAATGAGTTTGAGATTTTTAACTTTAGATAATCTAACTAAATTCGGATGTTCCTTTCTGCAAGGAGCACACCACGAAGCCCAAAAATTCAAAATTGTAAATTCATTATTTGTAAATTCTTTTGTATTTATGGTTTCATTAGATTGAAATAAATTTATTTCTACCAGGGATATCTTTTTTCCAACTAAATCTTTTGTATTATAAATCCTGTCGTTATCTAAACTAAAATAAAGAATAACAAAAAGAAAAGAAAATATTACGGAAATAATAATATAATTAATTTTTCTCATTTTTGTTTCTATTAAAAAAATTAAGTACTCCACCTAATGATAACAATAAAACTGAGAACCAAATAAAATTCATAAAAGGTTTAACTTGAAATTTAATATTAAAAATATCTGTTTCAGATATATTACTCATGGTTAAATACGTATCAGAGAATAAATTAGAATCGATAGAGGCCTCATAAGTAATTGTAATTGGCTTATCATAAACTCTTATTTCAGGTTTAAGTTCTTTGGTTTTCAATGTTTTTTTTTCTATTATATTAAAGTAACCAACTATAGATTTATAGTTTTTAATTGATTTTTCTTCTAAATTTTCAAATTTTATAATGTAATGATCTGTTTTTTTTGTTTCACCTAATTTTAAATTAAAATTATTTTCATGTGAAAATATATGGTTAATGTAAATAAAAAATATCAATGATCCAAAACCTAAATGAGATATTATTCTTGATGTATTTATATTTTTTTTTTGAAAACTTTCGTAAAAGTCAAAAAGTGTTTGAATGATTAAATAAATTGAAAAAAATAATATTAAATTTAATAAAAAACTACTTTCTTTTATTATAAAAAAAATAATTAAAAATGATATTGCTGATAAAACTAAAACTAAATCAAAAAAGGATTTTGTCTCATTTGATATCCATTTATAATTAGGCCCTGATGTCATCAAAAATAGTAGCGGGATTAAGAAAGGTGCTAAGACTAGATTATAATAAGGAGGCCCAACTGATATCTTTGATCCGGTGATAGTATCAAGAAATACCGGGTAAAGTGTACCGATTAGTACCACCCCTAAAAAAAATATCATAAACCAGTTGTTTGCAATAATAAAAGTTTCTTTTGAAAATATTGTATATTTTTTATTTTCATTTGGAGCAAACTTAAAAAAAATATATATTGAGAAAAATACCATAGTTATTAAAAAGCTTAAAATGAAAAGACCCCTTGATGGATCGCTAGCAAAAGTATGTACAGAATTTAGTATGCCCGATCTAACTAAAAATGTTCCTGTTACACTCATAGTAAAAGTTAAAATGCTTAGCACAATTACCCAAGAGTAAAGCCCTATTCTTCTTTCTAAAACCAGTATTGAGTGTAGTAATGCTGTCATAACAAACCATGGCATCAAAGATGAATTTTCCACTGGATCCCAAAACCAATATCCTCCCCAACCTAATTCATAGTATGCCCAAATAGAGCCAACCAGTATCCCGACGGTTTGAAAAAACCAAGATAATAAAACCCATGGTTTAATAGATGTTGCTAATGATTGTGAGTCAATTTTTGAAATTAAAGCTGCAAGAGCTGCTGAAAAATAAATTGAAGAACCAACAAAACCTACATAAAGCAAAGGCGGGTGTATTGCCAAAGCTGGGTCTTGTAAAATAGGATTTAAACCGAGACCTTCTAATGGAATAGGGAATAATTTAGAAAATGGATTTGAATTACTTAATAAAAAAATAAGAAAAATAATAATTAGTACATTTTGAAATAACAAAGTCAGAATTTTAAATTTTTTATCTTTGTTTTTATTAATAAATAAAAATAGAGAAGAAAATAAAACTAAGATGTTTATCCATAATAAAAGGCTACCCTCATGATTTCCCCATGTTCCTGATATTTTATAAAATAAAGGTTTATTAGTATGTGAATTTTCATAAACATTTACTAAAGAGAAATCAGAAAAAATATAAGCTATCAAAAGTATAGAAAAACTTGAAATAGAAAAAAATAACTGAAGTAAAGAAATTTTATAAATTTTTCCTGGTATTAAATTGTTATTAATCTTATATTCCTTTAAAGAAAAAAAAATTAATAAAAAACTTAATAATAATGCAATAATTACAAATGTAATTCCTAAACTACTTAGCATCTTTATTTAAACTTTCTTTTAATTCTGGTGGCATATAATTTTCGTCATGTTTTGCTAAAATTCTTTTTGCAATAAAAAATTTTTTATCTTTTAATTTACCTTCGGCAACCACACCTTTACCCTCGGCAAAAAGAGCTGGAACAGTCCCGGAATAACTAACTATTATTTCATTATTTAAATCTGTAACTACAAATTTTATCTCACTTTCATTACTTTGAATGGATCCATTTTTAACCATGCCACCTATTCTTATCTTTTTTTTAAAACTTATGTCATTACTATTTTTTATATCTGAGGGAGAATAAAAATATAGAACGTTGTCATCCAAAACTTTTAATATTAAAAAAATTGCAGATGTACTTATAAGCAATAGAGCTACTAAGATTGATAATCTATTTTTTACCTTTTTTAAAAGCATTTAAGAATGCTGAATTAACTTCTAGAGTGCGAAATTAAAATTTCTTTAGCAATTTTTTGCTTTTTAATGTCTTCGAATTGTTCCTCAGGAAGATTTTGAGCCTCTTTTATGAAATCTTTTTCTAATTTTTTTAAAGTTTTTTTAGTTCTGAGGTACAAGCACAAGCAGACAAAAAATGTGAAAGCAAATGAAGACCAAACATAAATACCGTATCCATTCATTGCAAAAATTTCAAAGTTCATAATTTTTTAATACTTTTTGTTTTAATTCTAATTGTTTCTATCCTATATTTCATTAGAAAAATTACCGCAACATACATAAAAAGCGCAAATACCATGAGTCCTAAAGGAATTAACATTGAAAAATGTACAGTTGTTTCCTTGGTAAGACTAATACTTGAGGGTTGATGCAATGTAGACCACCATTCAACTGAATATTTTATAATAATGATATTTATTAATCCTAATATAGAAATCAGTGTACAAGCTTTAATCGATCTGTCTGGATTTATGATAAATTTATATGAAAGTATAAATGCAATATAAAAAAACATTAAAACTAGCATTGATGTAAGTCTTGCATCCCAAGCCCACCAAGTTCCCCATGTTGGCTGCCCCCATAAAGACCCAGTTACAATTGCAATAATATTAAAAGTTAGGCCAATAGGTGCAAGACTTTTATAGATTAAAGTTACATTTTTTAATTTAAATAAAAAATTTAGAATACAAAAAAAACTAATTGCAGCAAAACTAAATAAGGAAATCCAAGCCGAAGGCACATGGATATACATAATCCTCACTGAGTCACCCTGAATATAATCCTCTGGTGATAAGAATAATGAAAAAATTAATCCAATTACCACAAAAGGAAGCAAGAAAGTTTTAAAAAGATTTAAAAGTTTGCCTGAAAGCTTAAAAACGTAACTTGGGTTTAAAAATTTAATCATTCATTGTTATTTATCTGATTTTGATTAATTTTAGAATGGTACATTTTGTTGGTCTAGTCGAAGTCTGAGGGAGATAAGGAAGTAAGAATTGACCTCAACTAGACACTAACAATAAAAAGATAGTTTCTATTTTAGTCGGAGTTTTGAATAAATTTTGTTAAATTTGTGGCAATAAGGACTAATTCGATGGTTTATAATAAACAGATCCCCTTTTTTCAGAAAAAAACTCATCAACCAAAGGGTGTCTGATTGGTTCTTTTGAATTGTCAGTTATTAAATTTTGTTCTGAGACATAAGCCTCATAAGTAATTTCATTATTCTCAGCTAACAAATGATAAAAGGGCTGGTCTTTTCTCGGTCTAACATCTTTGGGGATTGATTGGTACCATTCTTCTGAATTATTAAATTCAAAATCAACATCATATATAACTCCTCTAAAATTAAAGTGTCTGTGTTTAACAACGTTACCAATAGAGAATTTAGCTTTTTTAGAAGTCATAGTTAATAAGATAATAACATTTTATTAAAAATCAATATATTAAATTTCAATTAAAATTCTTTTATGATAGCTTTTTCTTGTGAATAAATCCTTCGTTAAGCTTTTAACAGACTTTGGTCCACTACTTATTTTTTTTGTAGTCTATTATAAAGGAGGAAAAAATTTAGAAACAGCAATTCCTCCATTAATAGCTGCAACGATTCTAGCAGTTATAGTCACATATTATTTAGATAAGAAAATACCATATGTTCCGTTACTGGGTGCAGTATTAATTACTATTTTTGGTGGATTAACCATTTTTTTTAAAAACCCGATATTTATTTATTTAAAGCCAACAATAATTAATATTTTATTTGCAATTGGTTTATTGTTTGGGAAGATAATATTGAAAAAAAATTTTTTACAATTGTTTTTACAAGGTTCTATTAAACTAAAAGAAATAGGCTGGGATAAGCTCATGTATAGATGGATTTTCTTTTTTATTTTCCTAGCAGGATTAAATGAATTTGTTTGGAGAACTCAATCTGAAGAATTTTGGATAAACTTCAAAGTTTGGGGTATATTGCCAATTACATTTATTTTTACTGCTTTTCAGATACCATTAATTAGAAATTATAGATTAAATGAGAAATAAATTACAATTAATAGTAAATAACAGACTAAATAAAAAAGAAAAATTTTTTGTTAAAAAAGAGCTTAGATCAATATTAAATCTATATGCGAAAAAAGTTTCTGCTGGTGATTGGAAAGATTATGGTCTTTCGATAAATAAAAAAGAAATATCCTTTGATGTATATCAAAGAGCGTCTGAAAAACCTATTTATAGAATATCAAAAAATCTTAATCCTAAAAGAAAAGATGAAAGATTTTTTATTTTAGATAAAAATGGAAATATTATTAAAAGATCAGAAGATTTAGAAACTCTTATAAGAAGAGTAGAGTGGACAAGATTAAAATTGGTAAAGTAGGAATTATCTTCTTTGGCCAAAAAGTCTTAAAAGCATTATAAATAAATTAATAAAATCTAAGTACAAAGTTAAAGCACCCATTACTGCTTTTTTTCCTGAGATTTCACTGTTGTCACTTTCCAGATACATATTTTTTATTTTTTGAGTATCATATGCAGTTAATCCCACAAAAATTAAGACTCCTAAAATAGATATTACAAAATACATCATCGATGACTTCATAAATATGTTAACAATTGATGCAATAATTATACCTATTAAACCCATCATTAAGAATGATCCAAGCTTTGTTAGATCCCTTTTTGTTGTGTACCCATAAATGCTCATTGCTCCGAAAGTTCCAGCTGTAATAAAAAATACCCTAGTAATAGATGTGCCTGTATAAACTAAAAAAATTGACGACAAAGATAATCCCATTAATGCCGCAAAAATCCAAAAAGTTGTTTGTGCTTTAGATACACTCATTTTTCTTATCCCAAAGCTCATATAAAGTACAACGCCAAGAGGAGCTAGCATTACGATCCAAGCTAGACCAGAATTGTAAAGTGAATTCCCTAATGGAGTTAAACTTAAAGGTGACAGAGAAAGAACAGAAAACTTAAAAGTTAATAAAGCTATTATACCAGTAACTAATAGCGCTGATCCCATATAATTGTAAACTCTTAACATGTAAGCTCTTAAACCTTGGTCAAGTATAGCTTCTGATGCCGAAGATCTTGCAGACGTGGTTTGTTTATTAAATACCATAGATTTAATATATGATTTTTTATTGACTTTTCAATAGTCAATAATTGCTTTAAAAAAATCAATAAAATGAGGATTTAATGAAATTTAAGAAACTTGGAAATACTGATTTGAAAGTAAGTCTCATTTGTTTAGGTACAATGACTTGGGGAGAACAAAATACTCAAGAGGAAGGTTTTGAACAAATGGATTACGCTCTAGAAAGAGGAGTAAATTTTTTTGATACAGCAGAGCTTTATGCTATTCCACCTAAAGCAAAAACTTACGGCAAAACAGAAGAAATAATTGGCAACTGGTTTAAGCTTAGAAAAAATAGAGATAAGATAATTTTAGCAAGTAAAATTGCTGGTCCAGGCTTAAAATGGATCAGAGGGGGTGGTTCACAATACTCTGCAAAGAGTATTGAGGATGCATTACATGAAAGTCTCAAAAGATTACAAACAGACTACATTGATTTGTATCAGCTTCATTGGCCGGAGAGGAATACTAATTATTTTGGTGATTTGGATTATGAACACAACATTAATGAAAAATCTTGGAATAGTTTTGAAAGTATCTTAAAAACTTTAAAAAAATTTATTGATCAAGGAAAAATTAAATATATAGGTTTATCAAATGAAACCCCCTGGGGTTTTTCAAAATTTTTAGAGATAGCAAAAGAACAGAAATTGCCTAGGGTAGTTTCGGTCCAAAATCCATATAGTTTAATAAATAGATCTTACGAGGTTGGGATGTCAGAAATTTCAATGAGAGAAAAAGCAGGTCTATTAGCATACTCTCCATTAGCTGTTGGCTATTTAACTGGAAAGTATAGGAATAAAGAAATTCCAAAAAATTCTAGATTAGACCTATTTTATGAAAATTATCCAAGATATCATAATGAAAGAACTTACAAGGCAGTTGATGAATATTTCAAAATCGCTCAAAAATATAAAATATCTTTATCACAACTTTCACTGGCCTTTGTAAATTCAAGAGACTTTGTAACAAGTAACATTATAGGGGCAACAACTATGAAACAACTTAAAGAAAATATAGATAGTATAGATCTTAACTTAGAAGAAAATATTATGCAGGAAATAAACTTAATTCATGAAAAAATTCCAAATCCTGCACCTTAATTAAACAACTATTGAAAAGATCAAAAATTTGTATAAATTGAATTTTTAATTGAGATTTAAAAATGAAGAAATTTTCAGTTTTATTAATATTGTTAACTTTTTTATACTCTTCGAATGCTTTAAGTGATCAACCTAAAAGTATTGGTAAATATAAAAGTTGGGAAGCCTTTACTTATAATGGCATTAAAGGCAAAGTTTGTTTTGCTCAGACTATACCTTTAGATAGAGCGCCAAAAAATTTAAAAAGAGATCCGTCGAGACTTTTTGTGACTTTCAGAAAGAATGAAAAGATCAAGAATGAGCTTAGTGTAACTAGCGGCCATATGTATAAAAAATCTTCAGTAATAGCAAAATCAGGAAAAAATGAATTTTTGTTTTTTTCACAAGGAAATTTTGCTTGGTTGATCGATGGAGAAGAGGAATTCAATCTTATAAAAACTATGAAGAGAGCTTCAAAATTATCTGTAACAGCGAGAACAAGCACGGGTACGGAAACAAAAGATATGTATTCCATGATGGGTTTCACTAAAGCTTATAATACCGCTAGAAAAAGTTGTGCCTAAAAAAAAAAATAAAATCGTTTTAGCTTACTCTGGAGGGCTGGATACTTCTATAATTCTAAAATGGCTTCAAGAAAATTATAATTCAGAGATCATAGCGTATACAGCTGATATTGGTCAAGAAATGGATAAAACAAAAATAATAAAGAACGCAAAAAGATTAGGGGTAAAAAATATAATTATCGAAAATTTACAAAATACATTTGTTAAAGAATATGTTTTTCCAATGATTAGAGGTCATGCTTTATATGAGGGCGTTTATTTATTAGGAACATCAATCGCGAGACCCTTGATTGCTAAAAGACAAATTGCTATTGCTAAAAAGTTTAAGGCATATGCTGTATCACATGGTTCAACAGGAAAAGGAAATGATCAAGTAAGATTTGAACTTGGATATTATTATTTTGGACCAAAAATAAAAGTCATTGCCCCTTGGAGAATTTGGAAGTTAAAATCTAGAACCGACTTAATTAAATATGCAAAAAAACATAACATACCAATACCAAAAGATAAAAAGGGAGCGCCACCGTTTTCTGTTGATGATAATCTTTATCACACTTCGACGGAAGGTAAGATTTTAGAAGACCCAAAAAGACAAGCTCCTGAGTATATTTTTCAAAGAACGGTTTCTCCGGAAAAAGCACCTAATAAACCATCTTATGTAACTATAGGATTTAAAAGAGGTGATCCTACTTCAATAAACAATAAAAAATTATCTCCAGCAAAACTACTTCAGAAATTGAATATTGTTGCCGGTAAGAATGGAATTGGAAGAGTTGATCTAGTTGAAAATAGATTTATAGGAATAAAATCAAGAGGAGTATACGAAACACCAGGTGGAACTCTATTAATGATTGCACACAGAGCAATAGAGTCTGTTACTTTGGATAAAAAAACTATGCATCAAAAAGATGAGATAATGCCAAAATACGCTGAGTTGATTTATAACGGTTTTTGGTTTTCAAAATCTAGACTTAAATTGCAGAAAAAAGTTGATCTCAAAAGAAATCAGGTGAATGGAAATATTAAACTTAAGCTATACAAAGGGAATGTTACGATTTTATCAAGACAAAGTAAAAGTAAAGCTTATTCAATAAATAAAGTGTCTTTTGAAGAAAATAAAAGTTTTAAAAAGTCAAAAGTGGAGAAATTTATATTAGGTGCGGCAAGAAAGCTTAGGGTCTAAGGATAATTTAAATTATAAAAACTTCTATGACAATGAACGTTATAATCAGAAATATTCAGTTGGTAGCTGTAATATTTATTCTTGTTGGTACTGTCCTTGCATTTGGTTTTGAAATAAATGAAATGTACAAAATTGGAAGAGTAACTTTAGCAGATCTTCTTTTAATGTTTATCTACATTGAAGTTATCGGAATGATCGGAGTTTTTTGGGCTAGTAAAACAATTAGAATTACTTACCCTGTATTAATTGCAATTACAGCATTAGCTAGA
>MDSV01120066.1_pt1 | contig 10015 bp, 10 predicted proteins | sample 810851 | NCBI WGS metagenome assembly MDSV01 (sample SAMN05326640, study PRJNA326480) | marine metagenome | isolation source: seawater | place: Atlantic Ocean: North East | collected 2012
ATACTATTATAATTTTTTAATTACAATATAAAAAATAAGGTTTTTACTTATATTTTCTATGTTTTCTGTTTTATTTCCAGGACAAGGTTCACAATCAGTAGGAATGATTAAAGAACTTTATGATAATTTTGATTATGTAAGAGATTTATTTGACCAAGCGGATGAAGTATTAAAAATACCTATTAGTAAAATAATTTTTGATGGACCTAAAGAAATATTGGATCAAACAGAAAATACTCAACCAGCAATATTTTTGGTAAGTTATTCAATTTTCCAAGTCATCAAACGAGAGACATCATTTGATATAGAGAAGGCAAATTTTTTTGCTGGACATTCTCTTGGAGAGTATTCTGCTTTAGTTTGCTCTGGTGTTTTAGGTTTTATTGATACTATTAAACTTTTAAAAATTAGAGGAGAAGCTATGCAAAATGCTGTTCCAAAAAATGAAGGAGGAATGGTAGCTGTATTAGGCGAAGAAATTAAAATAATAGAAGAAATAATTGAAAAAAATAAAAATAAATTTAATTGTTTTTTGGCCAATGATAACTCAAATGGACAAGTAGTTATAAGTGGAAAAAAATATGATATTGAGAAATTAATAACTGAATTAAACAATTTAAAAATTAAAAGTGTTAAATTGCCAGTTTCTGCTCCTTTTCATTGCATATTAATGAAATCAGCAACTAATATTATGAGAAAGGAGATAACAAATATAAAATTTTCATTACCAAATAATAATATTATTTCCAATGTAACAGCACTTCCATCAAAAGATCCAATTATTATTAAAAATCTTCTTATAGAACAAATAGAAAAACCAGTTAGGTGGAGAGAAAGTATTATTAATATGATAAAAGCTGGTAATCAAAAATTTTTAGAGATAGGACCTGGAAAAGTTCTCTCAGGTCTTGTAAAAAGAATTGATAGAAATGTTAATATTATTCAAGTAAATAATATAAGTGATTTAAATAAATTATGATTGATTTAAAAAATTTAAATATAATTTTGACTGGAGCTACCGGTGTAATAGGAAATTCAATATTAGATAAATTAGTTTTAGGGGGATCTAATATCTTAGCAACTGGTACGAATGAGGAAAAACTTAAAAATATTAAAGAGAAACACAAAGATATAAATGTTGCTAAGTTTGATATATCAAATCATCAAAAGATTGATGAATTTGTTGAAGATTGTAATAAAATTTTATCAAATAAAATTGATATATTAATAAATAACGCAGGCATTACTTTAGACAATCTATCAATCAGAATGAAAGAGGAAGAATGGAAAAAAGTTATAGATATTAATTTATCATCAACATTCTTAATAACTAAAAATGTAATTAAGAAAATGCTAAAGTCAAAAAAAGGTAAAATTATAAATATTACATCAGTTGTTGGTCACACCGGTAATATTGGTCAGGCTAACTACGCGGCATCAAAAGCTGGAATAATAGCAATGTCAAAAAGTCTTGCTTTAGAATATGGAAAAAAAAATATCAAAGTCAACTGTGTATCTCCAGGTTTTATCAAGTCAGAAATGACTGATAAAATCAGCGAAGAACACACAGAACTATTAAAATCAAGAATTTCCCTCAATAAATTTGGAAATCCAGAAGATGTGGCAAATACGATTGCTTTTTTAAGTTCAGATCTTTCTGATTACATTACTGGAGAGACAATACATGTAAATGGAGGTATGTATTTTAGTTGACAAAATTAATAAAATATTTATTAACGAATTAACTTAAAGGAATAAAATGTCAGATGATATTTCAAGTAAAGTAAAGAAAATAGTAGCAGATCATTTAGGTATAGACGAATCAAAAGTAAATGAAGAGTCAAGTTTTATAGATGATTTAGGTGCAGATAGTTTAGATACGGTAGAGCTAGTAATGGCTTTTGAAGAAGAATTTGGATCTGAAATTTCTGATAGTGATGCGGAAAAAATCTTAACAGTAGGTGACGCAGTTAAATTTATTGAGAATAAAGCAAACTAAATTTTTACTTAATGGCCGAAACAAAAGCTGGGGTAATAGTGATATTATCTTCTCCTTCGGGCGCTGGAAAGACAACACTTGTAAAAAAGATCTCTAATAGAAAAAATTACAAAATTTCAATTTCTCATACTACTAGAAAACCTAGAGCAAACGAAAAAAATAGTAAAGACTATTATTTTGTTAATAAAAAAGAATTTAAAAAATTAATAAAAACTAAAAAATTTTTAGAATATGCCAAAGTATTTAAAAATTATTACGGATCACTAAAAGAAACAGTTTTTAATAAATTAAATAAAGGAAATAATGTTATTTTTGATATTGATTGGCAAGGGACAAGGCAAATAAAAAAAAAAAAATTAAAATATAAAATAATAACAATATTTATTCTCCCACCTTCAAAAAAAGAACTATTTAAAAGATTATTAAAAAGAGAGAAAAAAGATGAAAAGATTGCAAGGGAAAGAATGAAGCAATTTAAAAATGACGTTATGCACTGGAAGGATTATGACTTTACAGTAATAAATGATGAAGTAGAGAAATGTTATAAATTAATAATTAATTTTATAAAACTCCAAAAGAAAAAGAAACTCCCTTTAAAATACAATAGAAAGTTTATTAAAAATCACATTAAAGATTTAGTTTATTGAGTCTTCATAAATTTTTGAAATTTTATAGTAAGTTAAAAAATCTAAATTTTGTGGTCTCAAATTCAAATCTAGAGATAATTCATTTGAAATTATTTCAAAATTCGTAAACAAAAATTTCATAGGTTTTCTAACCATTTTTCGTCTTTGGCTAAAAAATATATTTGTTACATGTTCTAAGTTTTTTGGATCTTTTAATTTAAAATATTTTTTTTTGGGTTCAAAAGTTAATAATGTACTTTTTACTTTTGGTGAGGGATTGAAGCTTTCAGGCTCTATATCAATTATTTTCTCTATCTTCATTTTCCAATTGGATAAAATTGATAATCTTCCATAATTTTTAGTATTTGTTTTTGCAATTATTCTATCTGCAACTTCTTTTTGAAACATTAAGATAAGCTTTTTACAAAATTTGTTTAAATTTTCTAATTTTACCCATTTTGCCAAGATTTGAGTTGAAATATTGTAAGGTAAATTACCGAATATAATTAAGTTTTCATTAAAATCTTTTTCGTATTCAACTTTTAACATATCTTCATTTATTATATTTATCTTTTTGCCAAATTTCTCAGCAAGAAGACTTACTAGTCTTTCATCTTTTTCTATAACAGTAAAATTCCCAGGCTTTCTTTCTAAAATTGTTTTAGTTAGAGCACCTTTGCCAGCACCAACTTCTAAAACTGATGTTTCATGGTCTATATTTTCAATATCAGCAATTATTTTAATTATTTTTTTATCAATTAAAAAATTTTGTCCTAAACTTTTTTTTGGAAATAATTTCATTATATTTTGTTTAAGAAATTTAAAGCATAAATAATTGACGAAGGATCAGATTTATTTTTCCCAATCATATCAAAATTTGGACCATGATCTGGTGTGACTTTAATAAAAGGTAAACCAATTGTTATGTTAATTGCATTAAACTTATATAAGGTCTTGATAGGGGTTAAAACTTGGTCATGATACATCCCTACGACTACATCAAATTCTTTTATATTTTTAGCTAAAAAAAAAGTATCAGCAGCAAATGGACCAGAAACTATAATTTTTTTGTATTTTAAAAATTTAATTGCAGGCTTAATTTCTGTAATCTCCTCGGTAATTTTTTCAATCGACTCGCAGTGAGGATTTAATCCCAAAATTGCAATTTTAGGAGTTTTATTCAGTCTTGATTTATAGAAATCATTTATTTTATTTATAGTATTTATTATTTTTTTTTTTTTAATATGCCTTGCAACATTTTTTATTGGGATATGTGTTGTCAAAGGGCAAACAGCCAAATTATGATTATAAATCAGCATGACTAACTCTTTTGTATCTGTTTTAGACCCAATATATTCTGTAATTCCAGGGAATTTCTTTTTTAAAAAATGAGTTTTAGATATTGGCCCATTTATTAGTTTAATTAATTTGTATGATTTTATGATATTAATTGCCAAATCAAAACATTTTTCAATATATTGATTTGAAGATTTTGTTATAGTGGTAAAAGGTTTTTTAAACTTGTACTTCACATTTATTATATTGATTAATTTTTTTTTGGCTTCTTTAACATTACCAATTTCGTGAATTTTAAATCTGTATTTTAACTTTACCATCTGTTTTTGAAGCAACTTGTGACTTCCAATTAAGACTATTTTATTTTTATTTTTTTTAAAATTACTTGATTTAAAATATTTAAATAAAACTTCCGAAAAAGTGCTATTCGGTTCACCTAAAATTATTAAAATTGTTTTAGAGTTCATTTATCTCTGTATTTTTTATGAGTCTTTTAAATAAAATATTTGAGTAGTTATTAAGTTGTCTAGCAGTCTCTTTATTGATTAATTGGTTAAGCTGTTCTTCTATATTAATTTTTTGTTTTAATTCTCTTTTATCATTTAGTTTAATAAATATAAATCCACCATCTATCTTTATAGGTGCGCCTATCTCTTTAATGTCAAGTTTTCTTATATTTTTTTTTAATAATTCTGATATTTGAAGTTCATTTACCCAGCCTATATACCCACCATTTTTTGAAGAACTTGAGGTACTATAAATGTTGGCAGTATTCTCAAAACCAATTTCATTTATGCTCTTACTTAATTTATTTGTAATTTCAATTAAGTTCTCAGTGATTGAGTCCTCAATAACTATCTCAGATAAATTGTACTCATATTTTTTTCTTTTTTCATTATATTCAGTTAAAATAACTTTTCTTAAATATTCTTTATCTATTTTCACATTTTTTGAGTACTTGTTATATATGAATTGATTCCATAAAGCTTCAATTTTTAATTTTTCCTCAATTAATTCGTACTGAAGATTATTTTTTTTTAATAAATTCACTAGTTCAGCTTCATCATTTATTTTTCTTTTTAGCATTAAATTTTTTTTAATAGCATCAGTAAGACTATTTGTTTTGCTTAAATCAAAAAATTTAATTATTTCTTTTTTTTTTATAATTTCATTAATAAGTGAATTTTTAGCAATATTTGTAATTTTTGAATTTTCTAATTCTTTTAGTTTTGGATTTAAAAATAATAAATATTTTTTTTCATTTTCAATATCAATATTTGTAATTATTTTATTTTGTATTTTAACTACTATATTTACTGAATTTGCATATGAATTTACAATAGATACGCAAAAAATAATAAAAACAAATATTAATTTTATTTTATTCATTCATTTCAAAGATTGTATTCGCTGATCCGACTATCTCTGTAAAAGGTATAAATCTTATTAAAAAAAATAAACTTTCATCAGGAACTAAATTTCCATTCCTAAAAAACTTTTTTTCATAATTAAAAGATGCTAGTAAACAATCTGTTTCATATTTGTAGGAAAATTTATAAAATTGTGTAAAATCGTCTTTTAAATTTTTTGTTGTATTAAAGTTAATTACATGTTCATCTGAAATTTCATATCTTGTATTGTTGCTAATTGTTTCGCTATCTCCAAAGTCGTGATTTTCTGTACTATAGTCAAAAGTTGTGAATAATTTATCAAGACTTATTTCTGTGCTTATCGAATCATAATTAGAATAATGAAGATCTCTATCATATGAAAAATCATAATATAAATTGATCATATTGTTATATTTATAAAAAAAATTTCCAACTATGTCAGACCTAGTTTGATTAAGCTTAGTTTTTTTAGGTAAACTATAATTTTTTTTATCTTTTAAACTATTAGCTAAATTAAATCCTAATATTTTTTCATTACTTAAATTTTGTTTTTCAAATTCTAAACCCAATGTTAAAGAACTTCCTTTTTCGACCATATCAGACCTTCCAATTCTATTTATCGAAAAAATATTATCAAACCCTATTTGTTTATCATTTGTAGAAATATTTTTACCGTTTGTAGGACTATGTCTAAACTGAACTAATGGTTTTAAATAATTGTTCGAGTTTTCGAGTTTTTTTTTGAGAGGATATTCTGAGTTTAATAAAAATATTCCAAATATTTCATGATCATTATTTTTTTCGTATACAGTTGAGTTTTCCGAATATGTGTTATAATTCATTATTAAGAAATTATAATCCATCACGAGACCTTGTGGGGAAATTGTATCAAACGAGTCAAAATTAAAATTATTTTTAAGAAGCGCTTCGTATTTGTTAGTTTCATAAACTTTTTGAAATCCAGATGATGTGAACTCAAAATTTCCATTGTAGCTTTCATCTAAACTAATATTCTTAATAAAATTAAAATCTGGAAAAATATATTGATATCTATCATTATTGTTTTTTGATAAATCTTCATAAATTTTTATCGATGTATCAATACTTGTGTCTTCATCGAATTCTTTTTTAACATTGAAAAATGATGTCATAGTACTTTCGCTATCGATAATTTCAGTGTGTTCTTGTAAATTATAAATTTTTAAATAATTATCGTTTGTTACATTTTGTATCTGTATCTCATAATTAGTTTTTTCATTAAATTTTCCATCTAAGTTTGCAAATAAGTGTGTATTCGTATTTTCATTTCTATTAAAACTAAAATCAGCAATTAAATCAGAATTTTCAAAAGCTTCTCTGTATTCAGATTGAAGTATATAATCATTATTAGAATAAATTCTTGGTCTGATTGTCATATCCTTTGAATCTGACATTGCATAAAAATAGGGGATATTTATAGACGAACCCAAACTTTCAGACCCTTTATACCAAGGAGTTAAAAATCCAGATTTTCTTTTAACAGAGGGATCAGGATGATTAAAGTAGGGAACGTAGAATACTTTTTTATCGAATACTTTTAACCACGATTTCTCATACTCAAATAATTTTTCTATTTTATTGTGAGTAAATATTTTACTTTGCAATTCCCATCCCCTACATTCTTTGTTGTCTTTATTGCATGTGCTAAAAACAGTTTTATAAATCTTAGTATTTTCGTTGTTAGAAACAACACTTTTACCCTTTAAAATAGGGTCATTGTTCTCATTACCAAAATATGAGTTAAGAAAATCAACCTCTACTTCTTTACCGACTATTTCATTTATTTTTAAATTTAATTTTGAATTTTCAAAAAAATATTCATTTAGATTCTTGTCTTTAATAAAAGCTTTTTTTGATGTTATTATTTCTTCAATAGTTTCGAAAATGAAACCTTTACTAAAAATAAACTCATTTTCATTTTTATCATTTACTTCTGTGAACTTATTACTAGATATTTTATCAAGACTCCTATTAAATAAAACATCTATTGACTTAATTTCATATAAATTCTCAATTTCTATAAATGTTTGACTTTGTGATAAAATGGTGTTGTTAATTTCATTGTAAATTAATTTCTGACTTTCAATTATAATTTTTTTATCTTTATCAACATATTTAACATTATCAAATATGGTCAATTCAGAGTTGATTTTATCATAAATAAATTTTTCGCCACTTATACTTAGATTATTTAAAGGAATATTTGCAACACCTTTTGTGGCAAATATCATGTTACCGTTGTTTTCTATTCTTATATTTTTAGAGTCAAATAATATACTTTCAGCTTTTAGATTTGAATTAACAAATAATATAAAAAACAATACTGAACTTATTAAATATTTAATTTTCATTCAACCTTGTCAATCCAAAACCACAAATAAGAAATATAATAAGTTGAGGTAACCATATAGACACCTCAACAGGTAAAGTTTCATTTTTTCCAAATAAAATAAAGAAATAATTTATATAGTAAAATAAAACTGACACGATAGTTCCCACAACAATTAAAAAAAATTTTGATTTTATTAATGTGAGCCTAAGCATCAACAAACTTCCTATTATTGTTGTTAAGGTAAGATAAATTGGCAAACTATAAATTTTATTTAGGTGCAAACGAATATCGGTTGCTGAGTATCCGATCGAATTATAATTTTCTTTCAATTGAATTAATTGAAATATATTCAGAGAATTCAAATTAGAATATAAATTAGAAATTATATCTTCATTAAAAGATGAAAAATATTTGTAATTATCAGCTATTTCTGTTTTTTTGTCTTTGGAATAAATTTTTACGTTATCTAAAATCCAAACTTTATTTTTTATATCTGCTTTCTTAGAAACAATCGTCTTTATTATTTTATAATTACTATCTAACTGAGTAATTTGCAGATTTTCCAAAAAATTAATTCTATAAGTTTTAGCATTAATAATATAATTTTTTTTGTTATCTTTGCTTTTTTCTTTAATCCATAAGCCATCCTCATTAACAACTGCCAAATGATCATGAGTGGTGGAATATTTATATTTAATGTTTAAATACAAGCTCTTTAGATTGGCCGAAAAAGAGTAATAAAATAGGATTAAAATTATACCCATAGCTAGTGAAGATAAAGAAATTATAAAAGTAATTTTAGAGTTATTAATACCATTACTTCTTAATAATTCAATTTCTTCTTTTTCATATAAGTTTATAAAAAAAAACATAACCCCTAACAAAAATATAAATGGTAAAATTTCAAAAATTATCGATGGAATATTTAATATTGTTAAAAATATTGGATAATAAAGTTCATTTTCTTTGTTTTCGAAATATTTTATTTCCTCAAATATATTTAAAAAAAAACTTAGAAATATAAACACCAGTAGAATTATTCCTATATTTTTTAAAAATAATTTAGTTAAATAGTAATGGTATTGTTTGAAGATCATAAAATGTTTATCTTAAGTTTTGTTATTATAAACAATAATAAATAATATATTACCACCAAAGTAATAGGCAAAACAATAACAAGATTAATTGTGCTTACTGAATTAAAAATAAATCTAATACTTATTTGAGATAATATTATTATAAAAGTTCCTACTAAAAAAATATTTAGTTTATGGAACCTGGTAAAGTACTTTAATTTAGGTTCAATGATTAAACTTGCACCTATCAATGATATAATAAGCGTATAAAACGGTATAATTAATCTTTTGTACAATTCCTCACTTATTGATTTAAGGTTTCTATTTTTACAAATTTCTTTTTCAAGATTTTTTATGATTTTTTTTTTCTCCAAATAGTCTTGTAAAATAAAATCTTTGAAACAATTTAATAACATTGATGATTTTAACTCTTGCATTTTTGGATAAGTAACTGACTTAGTTGAAAATTTAGATAAATCATAATCTGTTTCTGAAAAATTTAATGTATATGTATTATCTTTGTTTATATTTGTAATACCGCCATCATACAGTCTAAGGATAAATTGACTATCCTTCTTTATTATTTTTCCATCTTCAGCAACAATTACCTTCGATTTTTCCTTATCAATTTTTTCATTAATATAAATTTTATTAAGTATTCCATTCTCTTCATATTCTTCAACGAAAATAGTTAAATTTTTTACAACATTAATAAATTTTTTTTCTGAAATTAGTTTAGGTAAAAAATCTATATTAGATTCTTTTATAAAAATTCTGGCAATATTTTGAGTCTTTGGGACTACTATTAGGTTTAGAAATAACTGCAGGATCAAAAAAAATATTGAAAATTTTAAAATAAAATTAATAAAATGGATTTTTTTGATACCATTACTCCAAAAAACTAATAGTTCATTAGAATTTTTATATTTATTTATTACAAAGAATACAGAGATAAAAAAAATAAAAATTATAGTTTTGCTAAATATTTTTGGTAGATTTAGAGAAACATAATAAAAGTAAACATAAAGACTGTGCCCGTCATCAGATACTAAATCTAAAAAGTTTACAGCTTGTATTATCCAGACAATGAAAGTTATGCTGAAAGATGATATAAGGAAGAAATTAACAATATCTAGAGAAAATTTGCGAAATATTAATTTATTCATTGAAATTATTGTTTTTATAAATATACAACATTATCTGATAAATATTTCAAAAAAATAATGCTAAATTTAAATTTTGTAAACAAAGTCCCA
>MDSV01225877.1_pt1 | contig 10015 bp, 9 predicted proteins | sample 810851 | NCBI WGS metagenome assembly MDSV01 (sample SAMN05326640, study PRJNA326480) | marine metagenome | isolation source: seawater | place: Atlantic Ocean: North East | collected 2012
ACACTAGCTTCCATATAAATCTAAGAATAAATTTATATGTGATTGAAGTGTGTACGACAAATTTTGGTAACCTTAACCGTCCACACTTCTCTTCTTAAATTTTTACAAAATAAAATAGCTAATTAGCGTTTTTAACTCATTTTTAAGTTAAAAGACCTAATATTCAATAATATTTATATTGAGTGAAGACGCTTATAATATAAAAAAAGTTTAAATCAAGAAGTTAACTTAAGCTTTTTTTTATCAAAAAACCTTGTAAAATCGAGCTTTTTTTAACATTATTAGGCTTAAAAGTAATAATAAAACACTAATGAAATTAAATATTATAAATATCGTAAGAGCTAAATTTAAAATAAAAATTGAATTTATTTTTTTATCATTATTAATTTTAATTACTTTTATATCATTAAACTTTTATAATCTTCAAAGACAGATACTTACAGAAGAATGGGTAAGTTTAATAAACAATACATACTTAAAAAAATCAGTAGATTTTACATTTTCACAGCAACAACCTAGATATTTGGAAAAAAGGCACGTAATAAAAAAAGGTGAAAATTTAAAAAATATCTTACTTAATTACGATGTGCCTGAAATAGAGGTCAATAATATAATTATTGCTTTGTCTAAAAAAATTAAACTAAAAAATCTTAAATCTAATCAAGAGATAAAATTTCTATACGACAGAAAAGAAAATGTTATCAAAGAATTTACCTATCCAATTACAAAAAGTAAGCAAATTTACTTGGTAAAAGATAAAATTACAGATAATTTTTTAATTTCTGAGGTAGTTACAAATTTAAATAGAAGACTACTTTTTAAGGAGGGGATAATTAAACAAAGCCTCTATAAAAGTGCAACAAATTTAGATATTAAACCAAATATAATTGTACAGTTTGCAAATATTTTTGGTTTTCAAGTAGATTTCCAAAGAGATATAAGAAAAAATGATACTTTTCAGATATTGTATGAGATCCTAGAAGATGAAAAAGGAAAATTTTTCGGCACCGGTAAAATTATATTTGCTAATTTAAATTTAAGCGGTCAAGAAAATAGTTTTTACAAATTTGAATATGGAGACAATGTTGATTATTTTGACAAAAGTGGAAAAAGTGTGAGAAAAGCTTTAATGAAGACTCCTATTAACGGCGCGAGACTATCTTCTCCATTTGGATTAAGAAAACATCCAATAGATGGATTTACCAAAATGCATAGAGGAACTGATTTTGCTGCTCCAACTGGAACACCCATTATGGCTTCTGGAGATGGAAAAGTTATTAGAGCAAGATGGTGCGGTGGTGGAGGCAACTGTATAAAAATAAAACATAATTCGAGTTATTCTACAGTTTACGCTCACATGTCAAAATTTGCATCGGGGATATTTGAGGGCACCAGAGTTAAACAAGGACAAATTATTGGTTATGTTGGGTCAACAGGAAAATCTACAGGACCTCATTTACATTATGAGGTAATTTTTAATGGAAAAAGAATAAACTCTCAAAAGTTAAAACTTCCATCTGGAAAAGTTTTGAAAGATAAAAATAGAAAATTGTTTGAAGTTGAGAGAATTAAGATTGATGTAATGAAGTCAGAAATAATTGCTAAAAATTAATCTGTGGTTTCTTGTGTTTCTGAAATATTATCTTTTTTTATCTTATCGGCTTCGTAATTTTTTTCTTTATTTTCAATTTCTCTTTGATTAATTATTCTAATAAAGTGATCTGCATGTTGAAAGTAATTTTCTGATAAAATTTTATCACCCTTCGATATTGCTTCTTTACCTAAATCGGTATACTTCTCAATTAGTTTCTGAATACTTTGGCTATTTTTACCAGCAGTCTTTCTTTGAAATTCAGATACATTTGTAAAACTGTTAATGTTTCTGCTACCACCGTTTCTTCCAAAACCTGAGCCATTACTTCTAAACCTGCCTCTTTTATTATTTCTATAATTTTTCATATAATTAAATTTTTTCTGAGATTAAGCATCTAAAACAATCATTCAAATCCTTTTTGGTTTTCTTTAAGAAAAAACCATATTTTTTAAGAATTTTTTTTGTATTCTCTACTTGGTTATTGTCAATTTCTAAAATCAAAATTCCTTTTTTCTTAATCAAACTAGAACTTTTTAATATTACTTTTTTAATAATCTTGTATCCACAAGGACCACCATCTAAAGCAACATTCGGTTCGAATTTTTTTATATCCTCTTTTAAATTACTTAACTTATATTTATTAATATATGGAGGATTAGATACAATTAGATCATAGTTATTGGTATAATAATTGTCAATATCAGATTTTATAAATCTCGCCCTATTATTTAAATGTTGTAAATTTGCATTTAAATTTGCAATTTTTATAGCTTTGAAGGATACATCTATCCCATGACCTATACATAAAGGGTTATCTTTTAATATAGACAGCAAAATACAGCCTGATCCAGTCCCTATGTCTAAAATTTTATAAGACTTTTGGTTTTTTAAAATATTGATCGCCTCTTCAACAATAAGCTCTGTTTCTGGTCTGGGCACCAGAACATTTTGATTTACAGCAAAATTACTTTTCCAAAATTCTTTAAATCCTCTTATATAGGCTATTGGCTTTTTGTTTATTCTTTGTTCTATTAATTTATTAAATTCATTTAATTCTGTTTTAGACAACTTTTTTTCTAAATTTATCAACAACTTCTCTCTTGATATTTTTAGTGTTTTGGCAAGGAGAAGCTCCGAGTCCAAAATTGAAGAATCTATCATAAAATTTTTCAATCTTAATGAGCTAGATTTTAATAAAGTTTCAACTTTCATTTATTTTAAATTCATTAGTTCTTCTTCTTGCGCTTGAAGTGTAAGACTTTCTATCATCTCTTCAAAAATGTCTCCTTGCATAAATTCATCTAACTTATGTAGTGTTAAATTTATACGGTGGTCAGTTATTCTTCCTTGAGGGAAATTATAGGTTCTAATCCTTTCAGATCTATCTCCTGTGCCAATTTTACTTTTTCGATCCTTAGATCTTGCCTCATCTCTTTTTTGTCTCTCTAGCTCATAAAGCCTTGATCTTAAAATTTTTAAACCTTTTTCCTTATTCCTTATTTGTGATTTTTCATCTTGTTGACTAACTACAATTCCTGAAGGAATGTGTGTAATTCTTACAGCTGAGTCTGTCGTATTAACACTTTGACCGCCTGGGCCGCTACTTCTAAATACATCAACTCTTAGATCTTTATCTTCGATTTTAATATCTAGTTCCTCTGCTTCAGGCAAAACTGCAACGGTAGCTGCTGAAGTATGAACTCTTCCTTGGGTTTCTGTATCTGGAACTCTTTGAACTCTATGGACACCACTCTCGTACTTTAATAATGAGTAAATGTTTTTTCCTTTAATTAACGCAATAACTTCTTTTAAACCACCTGCTTCACTTTTTGAAATACTTATTATTTCTAGTATCCAATTTTTTTTTTGGCTAATTTTTTCATACATTTTAAAAAGATCTGAGGCAAATAAACTTGCCTCTAAACCACCAGTGCCCGCTCTTATTTCAATTATAGCATTTTTTGAATCTGCATCATCTTTAGGTAACAAAAATATTTTAATTTTTTTTTCTATGTTCTCGTGATTTTTTAATAAATCAACTAATTCTGTCTCTGCTAAATCTTTAATTTCATTATCTGATTTTTTATCAGATATAATCTTTTCTAGCTCTAGTTTATTTTCGTCAAAAGATAAATAATCTTTGGAAATTTTAATGATTTCATTAAGATCGGAATATTCTTTCGACATTTCTGCAAATTTAGATTTGTCGATTTTATTAGAAGAAAGTTCGTTTTCTAAAAACTTGTGTCTTTGTATTAAATCTTTTACTTTTTGAACAGGTATCATTTATTTTTTTCAATTTCGTTAGCTTTTTCTTCAACTAGCCTAACAATTTTCGAAATAATTTCTTCATTTGGAATCTTTTCAGTTTGAAGTCCGTTTAAATAAAGCATACTGCTATCTTTTCCACCTCCGGTTAATCCAATATCTGTTAATGCTGCTTCTCCGGGACCATTAACAACACATCCAATTATAGATAATGAAATATGAGTAGGTATATGAGCTAATTTTTCTTCTAAAATTTTAACAGTTTTTATAACTTCAAAGCCTTGTCTAGCACAAGATGGGCAAGAGATTATTTTTACACCTCTCTCTCTAAGGTTTAATGATTTTAAGATTTCATTGCCTATTTTTACTTCTTTAACAGGGTCATCTGACAACGAAACCCGAATTGTATCTCCAATACCGTCCAGTAGTAAAGTGCCTAGACCAATTGAGGATTTTACGCTTCCTGGAACAAAACTACCCGACTCTGTTATACCTAAATGAAGTGGATATTCTATTGCTTCAGATAATTTTTTATAAGATTTAATTGACAAAAATACATCAGATGATTTGACACTAACTTTTGTATTATAAAAATCCTCATCCTCTAAAATTTTGATATTTCGGATTGCACTTTCGACTAATGCTTCTGGGCAAGGTTCTTTATATTTTTCCAATATATCTTTTTCTAACGATCCAGCATTAACTCCAACTCTAATTGCACAATCATTATTCTTTGCAGCACTAATAATTTCTTTTATTTTTTTTTTGTCCCCGATATTTCCTGGATTAATTCTTAAACATTTAGCTCCATTTTCTGCTGACTCTATTGCTCTTTTGTAATGAAAATGTACATCAGCAATAATAGGAACTGGTGAATTTTTTGTAATATCTTTTAATGCTTTACTACTTTCTTCATCGGGCACTGAAACTCTTACTAGATCTGCACCTTCATTAACAATGCTTATAATTTGATTTATAGTTTCTTTAGAGTTCTCAGTAGGAGTGTTAGTCATTGACTGAACTGAGATTGGATTATCTCCTCCAATACTAACATTTCCTACTTTTACTACTTTTGTTTTTTTTCGTTTTATATCTCGAAATGGTCTTATGCTCATTGTTTTAATTGTCTAATCCGAACTCTTTATGTAATGTTGATACTGATTTAATAATATCCTTTTTTTTAACCAAAACTGAAATTTTAATTTCAGATGTAGATATCACTAATATATTTATTTTCTTTTTAGCTAATGCATTAAACATTCTAAAAGTTACCCCTGGTGTTGTAATCATGCCAACTCCAATAATTGAAACTTTTGAGACATTTTTATCAATTATTAACTTTCTAAATTTTAAATTTTTATTAGATCTAATAAGTTTTTCAGATTTTGTTGCATCTTGAGCTTTAATCGTAAATGTTAAATCCGTTTCTGCACCATTTGCAGAAATATTTTGAACAACCATATCAACATTAATATTGTTTATTGAAAAAGGTTTAAATATTGAGGCAGCTATGCCAGGTCTGTCTTTAACGCCTACTAAGGTAACTTTGGCATCATTTTTTGAAAATGAAACCCCAGTAATTATCTTTGGCTGTGATATATTTTTCTTTTTTGTAATTCTAGTTCCAGTTTTTTTTTTAAAAGAGGATTTTACATGTATATCAATTCTATTTAACCTTGCATCTTGAATTGATGCTGGTTGCATAACCTTTGCTCCCAATGATGCCATTTCTAAAATTTCTTCATAAGAAATTACTTTAATTTTTTTTGCACTTTTAATTACTTTTGGATCTGTAGTGTAAACTCCCTCAACATCAGTATAAATCACACATTTATCTGCATTAAAAAATTTAGCGCACATTATAGCACTCGCGTCAGATCCACCTCTTTCTAATGTTGTAACTCTAAATTCTGAATTAACACCCTGGAAACCTGTTATAACTGGTATGCCTCCAGATTTAATATAATTTTGTATTTTTGTTTTCTCTATTCTCGATATTCTAGAGGAGCTATAATTTCCCTCTGTAAGAATCGGAATTTGCCAGCCCATCCAAGATCTAGATTTATATCCCATATCAACAAGCCTTCCGGAAATTAAAGCACAAGACATTTGTTCACCTGAAGATACCAATACATCATGTTCTGCCTTAGAAAATTCTCTTGATAATTTTTTTGATTTTTTTACTAAATCGTTGGTAACTCCGCTCATAGCCGATGATACAACAATAACTCTGTATTTTTTATTAACATAAGATACTATAATTTTCGCTACCTTTTTTATTCTTTCGGTAGACCCTACTGAAGTTCCTCCAAATTTAAGAACAATAATTTTCATTGAAATAATATTTAATATTTAAATATATTGATAAAATACATCTTGATTGTAAAGTCAATAAACAATGAATAATAACACAATAAATAAATTAGAAATAGAAAAATTTAGTAAATTAGCTGATGAATGGTGGGATCCAAATGGGAAATTTAGGCCATTACACAAATTCAATCCTACGAGGATTAAATATATTAAAGATTTTTTAAAAAAATATTTTAAAATTTCAAATAACGAAAAACCACTAAATAAACTAGAAATTTTAGATATAGGATGTGGGGGAGGTTTGCTTTCAGAGCCATTGTCCAGACTTGGTGCAAAAATAACGGGAATAGATGCTTCAAAAAAAAAATATAGAGATAGCAAAAATTCATTCTAAAAAAAATAACTTGAAAATAAACTATTATTGTTCAGCTCCTGAAAAATTGAATTTAAAAAAAAAATTTGATGTAATATTAAATATGGAAATTGTAGAGCACGTTGAAGATATAAATTTTTTTATAAAATCTAGCTCTAAGTTATTAAAAAAAGATGGAATAATGTTTGTGGCAACTATTAATAAAACACTTAAGTCTTATATGTTTGCTATTGTTGGTGCGGAATATGTTTTAAGATGGCTACCAATTGGAACCCACGATTGGGAAAAGTTTGTTAAGCCCAGAAAACTTGAAAATATTTGTGATAATAATTTTTTAAAATTAATAAAACTAAATGGTATTAAGTTTAATTTATTGACGGATACTTGGACTTTAAGCAATGACAACTCTGTAAATTATATAAGTATATTTAAAAAAAATTAATCGTTTGTATCTTCAAACCAAGGCATTTGGTGAGTTTCTATTCCTTCTTCTTTGAGCTCCTTAATATCTTTGGTTGAAGCTTGACCATAAATACCTTTTTCAGGATTTTTTTTTTCATAATATATTGATCTTGCCTTGTAAGCAAAATTATTACCAACATATTCAAAATTTTTTTTAATAAACTTTTGATATTCAGCTATTTTTTTTTTAATTTTTTTATTTTCGCTACTAATTTTAATATCTTCAAATTTTTTCGTTGCTCCCAAAACATTTGGTGACATGAGTGACTTATCTACATTTAATGATTTACAATTAGGACAAGATAACATTTTCATTTTTTTTATTTTTTCAAACTCTCTTGAAGATGAAAACCAACTCTCAAATTGATTTTTACAGCCCTTACAATCTAGTTTATATTTTATCATGTTGGTTATTTAGTAATTATTTTATAATATTCAATATTTTAAGTTCTATAATCTGAATTAATTTCTACATATTTTTTTGTTAAATCCATTGTGTATGCTGTAAATGATTCTTTGCCAGTCCCAATCTCTACAATTATTTCAATATTTTTACTTTTCATATACTCTGCTACTTTTTCTTCTTCATAATCTTTAATTAATGATCCTTTTTCAACAATTTTATTTTCTCCAAATTTAATAGCAAGTTTTTTTAAATTAATTTTTATTTCTGCTTTACCAATTGCCATTATAACTCTACCCCAATTGGGATCTTCACCAGCAATTGCTGTTTTTACTAAAGGTGAGTTAGCAATTGAAAATGCAATTTTTTTCGCGTGATCCTCAGATTTACATGATTGAACTTTAATTTCTATATATTTAGAAGCTCCCTCTCCATCTGACGCTATTCTTTTTGCTAAATTTAATAATACATTTTTTAATGATTTATTAAATTCAACTAATTTTTTATCTTTAACTGAATTTATTTCTTTATTATTTGCTTTACCTGTTGCAAAAATTGAAACCATATCATTTGTACTTGTATCTCCATCCACGGAAATTGCATTAAAGGTTGATTCAATGTTTTTCTTAAGCAGCTGATCTAATATTTTTGAAGAAAGTTTTGCGTCTGTAAAAATAAAACCTAAAGTAGTTGCCATATTTGGAAATATCATTCCTGAACCTTTCGCGATACCATAAACTTTCACATTTGTTTTTCCAATTTTACATTCTTCCATTGCGAGTTTAGGTTTTGTATCTGTGGTCAAAATGGCCATAGCAGCTTTAATCCAAACATATTTATTTTGGGTATATTTAATCTTGTTAATTATTTCTGATAATGAAGATTTAATTTTTAAAGCTGGAAATGTTTCTCCAATAGTGCCAGTACATGCAAATAAAATTTCATCTGTTTTAATTTTAACTGGAGATTGTTCATCTTCTTTTTGTTTAATTGTTAAAAGCTCAGACAATTCTTCAGCTAAAATTTTTAAACCTTGAAAACCTTTTTTTCCAGTGAAGGCATTTGCATTTCTGGTATTTACTAACAAGCACATTATTTTTTTCGATTTAATTTTATTATTCCATTTAATGTTTTCGGAGACTATTTTTGACTTAGTGTATACTGATGCATAATTTGCTCCATCTCTAAAATAAAATAATGCCAAATCGTCTCTTTTTGATCTATATAAATCAGCGCTAGTTGAGGATACCGCTATGCCATCTAGATGCTCCAAGTCTTGAAAATCACCTATTTTTGTATCTTGGTGACCTCCATCTAAAATTCTTTTTATATTTAAAATCATAGTGTTTAAAATTTATATTAAATTACTATATTACTTATTAATAAGTTTAACACCAAACAAAATATTATGATCAATCCTTTAAATATACTGGGCAGTTTGTTCAAATCTCCAAATAAAAAAGAAATAGATAGGATATCTAAAATTGTAAAAAATATTAATAGTTTTGAAAGCGAAATATCAAAACTTAGTGAAAGTGAGTTAAAAAATAAAACTAATGAATTAGTGGCAAAAATAAAAAATGGAACTGACCTAAATTCGCTACTACCTATTGCTTTTGCTTTAGTTAGAGAAGCTTCTAAAAGAATAAATAATGAAAGGCATTTTGATGTGCAATTAATAGGCGGCGTTGCTTTACATGAAAATAAAATCGCAGAAATGAAAACTGGCGAAGGTAAAACTTTGACTATTGCACTTGCAGCGTACTTAAATGCTCTGAATAAAAAAGGAGTTCATATCGTAACCGTAAATGATTATTTAGCAAAGAGAGATAGCGAAAATATGGGTAAAATTTATAATTATTTAGGTTTAAGTTGTGGATATATAAACACTGGTCAAACTGACGATGAAAGAAAATCAAATTATAATTGTGATATTACTTATGCAACAAATAGTGAACTAGGGTTTGATTATTTAAGAGATAATATGAAGTTTTCTAAAAAATCAATGGTTCAAAGGGATCACTTCTTTGCAATAGTAGATGAAATAGACTCTTGTTTAATCGATGAAGCAAGAACACCTTTGGTTATATCTGGAGAGTCAGAAAATAAAACTAACCAATATAAAGCAATAAATAAATTAGTCAAAAATCTTATAGGAGATGATTTTGAAATAGATGAAAAAGACAAAAATATTATTCTAACAAATAAAGGTATCGACAATGTAGAAAAGATTTTTTCTAATGCAGGTATATTAAAAAATAATAATTTTTATGATCCAGAAAATTTAAGCTTGGTACATCATGTCAATCAAGCGTTAAAAGCCAACCATCTTTTTCAAAATGGTAAAGACTATATAGTAAAAGATAATTCTATAATAATTATAGACGAACAAACAGGAAGACAATTGCCAGGAAGAAGATTTGGTGATGGTTTGCACCAAAGTTTAGAAGCTAAGGAAAATTTAACGATACAATCTGAAAATCAAACTTTAGCATCAATCACTTATCAAAATTATTTTAAATTATACTCCAAATTAGGAGGATGTACTGGTACAGCAGCTACAGAGGCTGAAGAATTTTTTGAAATATATAATTTGCCAGTA
>MDSV01142748.1_pt1 | contig 10014 bp, 16 predicted proteins | sample 810851 | NCBI WGS metagenome assembly MDSV01 (sample SAMN05326640, study PRJNA326480) | marine metagenome | isolation source: seawater | place: Atlantic Ocean: North East | collected 2012
ATTTGATAATGTAGGTTTTTTGGAACAAAACGGGGTATTGTTCAATCAAGGCTATGCACCTAATTATGGGGATGCACAGTTATTTTTCCCTGTATTCCCTTATGATATAACAGTAGAATATACAGTTGTGTTTAGAACGGTGAATGGTAGATGACTAGAGCAATAACTGTTAAGTTTCCCGCACCTTTACCTGCTGAAATACCCTGTCCTATTTGTAGTATAGATGGTAAGTTAGGTAATGGTTGCATTGCTTGTGATTATGCAGGCAAGATACACATAACAGTTGATGCTAAGATACCAATTCAACGAGCGCACATTATTAAATATGTATTTGATAATATGAGTGCTGTCTCGGCTGAGTTAACTAAATTATATGGTTTGGTTCCCTCAGTCGAGACTAATGAAATAATAGATACTGAAATGGGACAATTTGAGATTGTTCAAGTTAGTAGTTTAGGTGGTGCAGTTTGGATAGCCAATAGGTTAGATGAGTTTGAGGCACCAAAGTATTTCTATTCTACAAAAGAAGTTAATATGTTTAAGAGTGGTATGGATGGAAGATGAAAGAATAATAGCAAGAATACCAAGGTCTGCTTCTAATGAATGTTTAATTAAAACGTTCACATATTGGAATAAAAAAGTTGTAGACATTAGATGGTATTCTAATGGTAAACCTTCTAGTAAAGGGTTTAGATGTAATATGGATGAGGCGAAAACACTTGCCTTAGCCTTAAATAAAATAATAGGTGATAATAATGAAAAAGATGATGATAAGCAGAAATCTAATGAAGATTTCTTTAAAAGAAAAATTGAATGAAGGTACTTTTGTAAGGCCAGAAACTTATGAAAGTATGGCTAGTGTAATGGATAGTTGGCTTGAGGGATTATGTAAAGTAATCGTGGAATGCTACAACGAATCCAATGATAAAAAAATTACTGAGATGCACGTTAAGGAAGCGTATTTCAGAATCAACATGGAAAAGAGAATGATAATAGATAATATAGGTGAGAAAGATGGAATGCTTTAGATGTAAAAAAGATGTAGAACAGTTGCTAACAATAGACCAAGAGCATCTTAAAATGAGTATGTGTTTTCCTTGTGTAGTAAAATGTCTTAGAGACTACAAGAAAAAGACAGCAGAGAAATTAATGAAAGACGTAATGGGGTTGGAAGAATGACATTAGCAGGTTTTGCTAGAATGTGTGAAGTATTAGAGCATGAAACACCTTCACAAAAAGCATTAACTATCTCATTGAATCTTTCTTCATTCTCAGATAAGTCAACGGTAATTAAGATTCTATCTAAAGATTATCCTATCAATAATATTGGTAGTAAAAGAGCGATAACATGGGTGTCTGAAGCATTCGGTATGTTTGAAGATGAAGTATTGGGTGTTGCTCATACATGGGGTGATTTAGGAGAAGGAATGAAACAAATGTTAGATGGTGAAAATGTTGATTCAAATATAAGTTTAACAGAGTTTCAAGATTTAATTAGTTTAGATTGCAGTAGAATGCATGGTAATTCATTTAGTTTATTTAGTGAAGCAATTAAAAAAATGAGTGCTTTAGAAGTAAAATGGTTCCTAAGATATTGGTTGCGTAAACCTAGAAATGGATGTGGTAATAACGTTCCATTAAAAGCAATGGAATTACATTTTGCAGACAATAAAATTGGCGAATATCATTTCTATAATTCTGCTACTGAAATATGTAAGTCTTTAGAGGCAGGTAGAAAACCGGAATGTAAATTAACACACGGTAATTTTGTATCTCCTATGTTGGCTAAATCATATAGTAAAGTATTGCCTACTCAATATTATATTGATGTTAAGTATGATGGTAATAGATATCAGATACACAAAAAGGGTGAGTCTGTTATTATCTTTAACCGTAAAGGTAAGGTTGTAACAGACCAATTTCCTGATGTTGTCGAAGAATTATATGGTAAATATAATGTCCAAGTTGATGGGATTGAAGATTTGGATGAAGAGTATATTATTGATACTGAAATCTATCCTGTTAATGCAGACGGAACACCTGCTGAACACAAGATGTTAGGTAAAAGAGTGCATTCAAAAGATAAGGCTAAAGCAGTAGAAGAATGTGCTGTTAAGATGGTAGCGTTTGATTTATTATCATGGAATGGTAGAGTATATCTTGATGAGTCTCTAAGAACTAGACTATATCATTTAGGTGATTTGTTACCTAATGAATCTATTGCTCAGTCGTTTCCTGAATGCACAATACAGTCAGCATATAACCAAGCAATATCATTAGGGTTTGAAGGTATTATGATTAAAGATATGAATATGACATATCAACCGGGTAAAAGAAGTAAAGGTTGGTTAAAACATAAACCTCCTAGATTTAACTATGATGTAGTCATTACTTCTGCAAGGTATGGAGAAGGTAAAAGAGGTAATGTATATGGTACATTTGGTATCTCTGTTAAAGACGGTAGCAATTTTGTTAACGTTGGTAATGTAGGAACAGGTTTTTCCGATGATGATTTATTTCAATTACATAATTCTTTGAGAAAGATAGTAGATTACTATGAAGGCGACACATATTATTTCTTACCTAGAGTAGTGTTAGAAGTTACTTGTGATTTGGTTACTAACGATGCTGATGGGAATATAGGTTTAAGATTCCCAAGATGCATAAGAATTAGAAATGATAAATATGTATCTGATATTGATACATTAGAATCTCTAACGGAGCGAACCGCATGATAGAAGAAGGTAGAGTAACTGTACTTGGTATAACACCCTACGAATGTATAAAAATTGAGAACGGTATAGCCTATCTTAAGAAAGTCGGTGATGAAACTAGGGGTAGATTTAAGAAAATGGATGCTGTTTTAGTACCTTACTTTGATGCAGAAAAAGGATTAATAGTACCAAAGAAGTCTTTACCGTCTAGAAAGAAGATGTTAAGGTTTCATTACTTAAAGGCCATAAAAGAAGAGGTTGATTTACCGCTATCAAATGATTTGGCTTATTTTGTAGCAGAACAGTTAGACTCTATAATTAGAGACTTAGCGACAAAAGCGCAACAGAATGCACAGTATAGAAATGATGATAGGATAACTCCTAATCATTGGTATAACCTACAATTAGGTATGCATCAAGGTGATGGTTATTGGTCTAACCATAGAGAAATAGCAAAAGAATATAAAGAATATTTGAGGGAATAAAATGAGTGATAAATACGAGATGACTCTTGAGAGAGTATTAGACGAACATAAAGAAGCATACATTGTTTCTTTTATGTTCTATGCAGAACCGAATGTAAGAGATATGCGGATATTAGAAGAAGGCCTACAACGTATGTTTGATGGTAGGCTTTACATTAATCTTCTAAAGATAGATGAAGAAACAGCAAGAGCATTCGATGAACAACGTGGTTGGAAAATGACATTTATGTTTACTGAAAAGCCGAACATGGATGAGACCAACGTTATTTATTTAATAGCAGCAGGATTAAAAGAGTTAAGAGTGAAGCATAAATGGATAGAATCTAAGGAGATGAAAAAAGATGTTTAGTCATGCTCAGTTAGAAGGCATACTTTTGTCTATTGCTAAACCTGAAATACATATTTCAAGAGCCAACAATACTCAGATAGGTTATAGGGTTAGAATAAGAGTAAACTTTAGAGGTAGTAAAGATTTCATCTATGGTTTAGAAAGGACATTAAATCAAAAAGGATTGAAATGTTCAGTCAAGGATGAAGAACATAAAAGCAGACCAAGGCCAATATTAACTATTGGTGGTTTAGTAAACCTATGGAAACTATGCAAATTAGTACCTGATGATTTACCTGATGCAAAAAATGTATGGGCTACATTTAAACAAGTAGTAGAAATAATAGATAATGGAGAACATCATACCCTAGATGGGTTAGATAAGATATTAAAACTCAAGGGTGAAATATGACATTCGCGCCTGAGATACCCAATATAGAGGATATAAAGATATTAGAAAACACAACATATGAAACGCTAAAGTTAGGTTGTAAAGAATGTGGATATAAACATATTATATTCCAAGCAGCCATTAGTGTTGAAATGGAAACTAAAGTGTTTTTCTTATCAGTAGAGTGTCCTTCATGTGGTGCAGAATATAAAGACATAATGGATATGAGGAATATAAATGAAAAAGATGGAGATTAAAAGACCTATTATAGTAGTAGGTAAACCAAGTTTAGATACAGAAAAGAGAGCATTAGAGTTTCTAGGTAATGAACCTATTATTGTTTATGCTAATGAGTATAATATTGTTGATAACTTTAGCATACCAAAAGATGTAGGTATCTTAATTAAAGAAGTTGATTATAAACCTAATATAGAATTAATAGTTAATACTATGTTAGAATATAGAGGACAGGTAGTATTGACCTCTTATAATCAAAAAGATGTTAGTAAAAAGATTTACGGGCTTTGTCAGTTAAAGCGTGGTGCTAAGGCTTATGTTAAACAACACCACGGTGGTGAGACCGCAGTAAATTATGAGTTAAATATATTTGAGATGTTCTATGATTATCTGAAAAACTCAGATAGAGAAGAAGTAAGTTATAAACTTAAGAGAAACAAACCTTATGATGAGCAATTTTTGTCATGGCTTACCACTAATATGTCTCCTAACAAGTTAGCATATATTGATTCAAAAGTTAAAAGAAGATGGTCGCAAGATTATTTCTATGAGTTGTTGTCGTACTCTCATGATGGTAAAACGACTAGAAAGGTAATCCCACCTGCTAAGAGAAGTGTGTCTAAGATACCCTCTATTTGTAGAAGAGTAGGATTAAAATCTAATGAAGGTTATATTTTAGAACAGTTATTAGAAGATGAAGAGTTTGCTACATATGTTAAGAAAAAGGTAAATAATGTAGAAAGGCGCACACTCAAATTGGGTGAAAAAACAAGAAAGAAAAAAGTAAAGATTCCTCAAGTAAGAGGATTAAATGAATGGTGATTAAAATGTTATGGACAGAAAAATATAGACCAAAAAATATGAATGATTTAATGGGGCAAGAACCCTTCAAAGCAGATGCAAAATCTTGGAAAGAAGGTATGCCTAATATTATACTATACGGCCAAGCAGGGACAGGTAAAACTGCTGCCTCTGGCATCTTAGCCGATATGATATTAGGGGAACACAAAGCCTTTAATTTCCATGAAATCAATGCATCTGATGATAGAAGACTAGATGTTGTTAGAAATATGATTAAAGATATAGCAACATCTATGAAAGAAGGTGATGTACCTCATAAAATTATATTACTTGATGAAATGGATGGCATGACTTCTGATGCTCAAAATGCATTGAAGAGAATCATGGAAAGATATAGTGGTAATGTTAGATTTATTATTACGTGTAATCATAGACATAAAATAATTTACCCTCTTCAATCACGTTGCGCTCATTATAATTTCAAGAGATTAAGTGATGAACAAGTCAAGTGGGTTTTGGAAAGAATTATGAAAATGGAAGGAATTACAGACGTAGAATCTGAGCAATTGGACACCTTTATTAGTGGCGTACAAGGGGATGTTAGACGAGCGATAACTGAATTACAGGCATCGGTTAGTAGTAACACACCTTTAGCAATACAAATAGAAAGAATGTATGAACCTTATAATGACTTATTAGATTCCATTTTAAATAAAAAATATCAATTAGCCCTTAATCAACTACATGATTTAATTCATCTATCGGTAGATATGAAAACAGTATGTATTTCCTTACATGAAGTAGTAATCAAAAAAGAATTAGATAATGGTATTAAGTTTAAACTATTAAGAGTAATAGGTGAATCAGAATGGAGAAGCAGCAATATGACTCCAAAGGTATTAGCCTCATGGATGATAGGACAGATGATATAATGCGTAAGAAATTAGATAAATTAAAGACAGAAGCAAAACAATGGTTTGATGTAAACAGAGACGGTCAAATCAATAGAGATGATGTTAAGAAGTTAATGATGAGATATGAATGGATTATCATAACAGGACTACTTCTAACAATATTTCCAATGTTAAATGTATTAGGTTATACAAACATTGATTCAGATTTCTTTTGGGCTTTGGCAGGTTTATGTTTAACAGTTGAAGGAATAATAGAATTGTACTATGAACAAAAACATTGGGATAAAGTAAAGGAGAGAAAGTAAATGAATGAAGAAGAAAGCAGGCAAACCACGCTATATGAGTTTGAATTAGATTCCCCTTTGAAGGGAGGTAAAGCAAAATGAATGAAAAAATAAATGAAGAAATTGCTAGTGCTGCAAGGTTGCTAGAAATGGATATAAATGAAGTAAGAGCAAAGTACGAGAGTATCTGTGAAGATAACTCTTTGACTGAAGATGATTGGAGATTAGGTTTAAGCCTATTCAGACAATGGTTTAGTGGTGCAAAGGCATACGCACAAGCCCCACAAAGAGAAGCATCAAGCAACTCTTTAATAAAAGAAGCACACGGATTTTTCGTGTCTTTAGATGCTGCAAGAGATATGGCGGCTATGCAAAATGAAAGAATAAAGAATGAATATATGATGGATTCAGATACCTCATATTCTATGGGTAAAGTTGCAGTAGCAACTAGCACTCAAGCAGGATATGAAGTTAGTCGTATGTATAATGGTGAAGAACAAGTTAAGGAAGTTACCACACTACCTGATAATAACTTTGAGGTTGACATGGGAACATGGATTATACCATTAGATAGTATTGCTAAATATGGTGAAAGAAAGAACCCTAATCACGGTAAACCGCTACCTGCACAACAGTTTAGAATGTCAGGTGTATTTATTGGGAGTGTTGATGGTGATGAAGGACTGTATTTCTTTTCATATAAAGGTGAAGCGTGTAAGGATTTCAATCCTAAAACCTTCACTATGGTTGATATGGAAGTTATCAGAGACCAAAATAACACTAACCGAATCTATGGTTTTAAAACAGGCACTTTACAGAGCCTAGTTGTTTCTGAACATCAAAAATCTGCTGATGAATATAAGGATTTAATTACAGCATATGCAGGTGAAAATCTATCTAGCCTAGTTGATTTAGATAGATATCATTCTAACTTAGGCAGTAAGAATTATGCAGAAAAGTTTGTTATAACAGACGGTTCTGTGTCAAGTGTTAATATGACACCTAATTCTTACGGTACTAGAAGAGTAACTGTAACTGATTTAAATGCAGACTTTGACTATGATGGTGGTTCTTGGGCAGGCACAACCTGTTGGTTCCCTAGTAGTATAGAGATTGAGTTTGGATTAGGTTCTAATGTTATAGTAGTTGGAAGAACATCTTTAGGTAAGAATGAAGATGGTAGCCCCGGTGATGTATCATTAAACGTAAGTGGTGTTCTAGTCGTAGAAAATCGAGGGGTAGTAACAGAACCTTTTGATGCAGGCGTAGAAGAAGATTTAGATTGGTTCTAAATATTATGTTAAACCTTAGTAAGAAGGTATGCTTACCAAAAGGGTGCGAAGCCCTAACAAAGTGATGATATGTTTACAATAGAAAATAGAATAATACATGGTACAAGTTTTGTTATTTCACTAGATAGTGTGGAGTTTATAACTTGGAGATTAAATGAAGATACGGGGGATTATTGGGTAAAACTACATATTCCTTCAGGTAAAGAAATAAGAATAAAAGTTGGGGAAGAAGAATTAAGAAACATAGTAGATGTATGGTCTGCTAGTTCAAATATATATTTAAAAATAGGTGATGATTATGAGTTTAACTTATGAAAATAAAGATACAATAGATTTTGGTAAAGAACAAGATGAATGGAATAAGAAATATGCTAAGACTTTTCTTACAAAGAAAGATAAAAAGTCTAGAATGTGTTTAGGTATTTGGGGCGACCCTAAGAATGGTAAAACAGGACTAGCACTAGATTTTCCAGATAGAGAGATATACGTTTTAGATTGGGATAGAGGCGTTGAATCTACTTGGAAAGAACACTATGATGCAACAGATAGAATAAAAATACATTGTCCTATCATTAGAGATAAAAGCAATGTAATTGATATTCATGCTTCTGAAAGAGAATCATTAATGTTTGTTAACTTTGTACGTCAAAAGATTGAAGAAGGAGACAAACCAATATTTGTTTTTGATGGTGTAGATACTTGGCATGAATCTTGTTTACTAAAGGTTAGTCCCGACCCTAGAAAGGTCGCTAAGATGATGCCTTGGCAGTATGGAGAAAGAAACAAAACATTCTTTTTCTTAATGGAAGCAGTATATGCTTTAGACTGTGATGTTATTTACATAACTCATAAGACTGAAAATTACCTTGATGGTAATGTAGTAGGTTATTCTCCTATTTGGAAGAATTGGGGCGGTAAATTAGAACAAGAAATAAGAACAGGCACTAAAACTGTCAAAGGCGAATTGCAGTATGTAGCGCAATTAGTCGCTAGTAGAACAAATGGTAACTTAGTAGGTACTACTTGGATTACTAGAGAAGGAAGACCACCGAATGTAGTATGGAATGGTATTCCTCAACTACGTGAGGGAAATATATGAAAGAGATATTTATAGATAGAAAGAAATTAACCAACGGAATTGAAGATGTACTCCTTAAAGGGAGATATAGGGGTGCATCTTCATCCAAAGTGGATATGATTAATGCTAACGTTGCTATGTTAGTTAATAGTAAAACAGGTGTAACAATAGCCAACGCTAATCATTCAATTGCTACTATGGTTACTGTCAACATTAATCCTTCATTAGAAGAAGAAAGACACTTTGAACCTTGTTGGGTTTTTTGTGATGCTGAAAAAGCAATCAAGTATCTTAAAGCAATGAAAGACGATGAAATTATGTTGAAGATAACTGACAGTAAATTAATATTTAATGGTGTTGAAACACAGTTAGTGATGCCTTTAAGTATTGAACATTCAGGTATTTCTGCAATTGCTAAACTTATGGTGGCTAAGGTAGAACAGCAACATAAAGGAACAACTGCTAAGTTTGGTAATACTACCTTTGACACAGTTATTTTACTTGAAGATAGTAAAGACCTTGCTAGAGCAATTAAAGAATGTTCGGTTGTAGGAACATCTTCGTTTAAGATAACGTTTGATAAACTAAACCTAGCAGTATCTTCTTCTAATTTTCAGAATACTGAAACATATAAAACGTATGTAGGATTTACAGGAGCATTCGGTGAAGATGTAGAAGTAGAGTTTTCTGCACCATTAGATAAGTTTTGTAAAGGTAGGTTGTATCTTTGTTTAAAGGATATGGCTCCTGTATTAATAATAGGTACAGATAGAAAATTAATAGTTGCTCCGTATGTAAGAGATGAATAATATGATAATAAATGCAGTAGATAAAAATAATACAATGTTAATTAGATGGAGAGATGAAAAGGGTAAGCGTTTGGAATTAGAAGATAAGTATTCTGATTTCAGACCTTACTTTTTTATCCCCTTAATTTCAAGAGAAATAACTAATGTTAGTTATACAGAGTTTGGACAAAAGTATAACATAAGATTAGAATATGATAACGGAGATGATGAACATCCATTCATGTCTCTGAACAATGGTAGATTAAAGAAAGTAATGTGGAACACAAATAAACCTGCTCATGCTAGGATTCTTAGAAAAGAGTGGCCTTTAACCTTTGAAGCAGATGTACCTTTTCATTATAGATATGCAGTTGATAAGATTCATTCTATACAAGAGTATGACCTGAGAAAGTTATATTGGGATTTAGAATGGCAACAAGGTGGAGAACATGATGGGGCAATAACTTGTATTTCCTATTATGATAGTTATCAAGGTAAGTGTAATGTATTATGGTGGACTCCATTAGCAGCAGTACCTAATGTTGAAGGACAAACTAAACCTTTTGAAGATGAACATTCTATGTTAGAATCCTTTGTTAAACTTATAGAAGATTCTGACCCTGATATGTTTATATCTTGGTTTGGTTCTACTTTCGATTTGCCTAAGTTATTAGAGAGACTTAATGCTAATGATATAGACCC
>MDSV01168716.1_pt1 | contig 10014 bp, 13 predicted proteins | sample 810851 | NCBI WGS metagenome assembly MDSV01 (sample SAMN05326640, study PRJNA326480) | marine metagenome | isolation source: seawater | place: Atlantic Ocean: North East | collected 2012
GTTACACGTGTCTGTCGATCAATATTGATCGGCATACTTGGGTGCTGTTCCTTCATAAGATCGTTGTCTACTGCTTCAACGTTGTCCTGACCTTGTTTAACATAATAGTCAGTTCGTTGTTCTGCAATCTCTTCCGGTACCCTAGCCAGCACTAGGCCTCCTACTCCGATTACCCCTTTGTATTTTCCATCATCCACAATTGGAAAATCTGAGTCTGGATATTCATCAGCTCTTACAAGCTCGTATCCGGATCTAATTCTTCCAGCGACGTTTTTAGTGTCTTGGAATCCCATAGATTCTACTCTGATCCATCTGTGTTTAAAACCTGTTGGTGCAGGGGGTGCATCTAAAGATGAAGGTGGAGTCCAAACTTTTTTCTTAGCTTCTTTTTCTCTTGTTTGACTCGCACGGGATGCTCTTTTTTCATTATTATTTTCCATATGCTTATGCCTCCTTCGTGATTTTTAATTGTTTCGCATATTCTTCTAGTGGCACACCTAATTTTTTAGCGATTGCTACCTGTGATGATGTGAGTCTCACAGTCTTGCGACCAGTATTTGTACTTCGCTTCGCACTAGCTACTGTTTGTACGGGTTTGGTCGTTTCCCCTAAATTAGATTTATTTGTATCAAATTTATGGGGGAATTCAAGTCTTATTCTCTTATCTATTTCAGAATAATACTCATCAGATTGAGGATCATAACCTTCCTCTTCTGTAAGTTTCTTATGTAGATCAAAAGCAGTATAAGTCATAGCATTATCTTGACCAAACCAAGCATTTCTAGATGCCCATGTTTCAGCCTTAGGATCTGGCCTACCTTGTGCTGCTTGTTGTCTATTTAAGTTTAATTGTGGTTGTCTAACCTCTTTAGCATTAGCTTTAAACTCTTCTTGAGCAACTTTAGTTTCTTCAAGTTTAGCTTTTTTATAACCAAGCTCTGAAATAGCTGTTAAAGCTTCTGCTTCAGCAGTTAAATCATTTGCTTCTCTAGCTGCTGCAAGTTTTGCCTGAGCTGCTTGTACTCCTGAAGTAATACTATCTTCAGTAGACTTCATGAAGCCGGGTTCAAGTTTCGAGATTTTAGCTTCTGCTTCTTGTTTTGCTTGTATCTGTGATTGAGCATAAGTTAAAGCTTCGTCTTTTTGTCTCTCTGCTTCTCTCCATTTATGAGTTAATTTAGCTATTCTTCTTTGTACTCCTTCAGAGTATTTTTCTAATTCATTTTCTTTTTCGTCCTTTACAGGCTCTTCTTTCTTTTCTTTTTTTTCTTCTAGTCTAACTTCACGTTCATTTTCATAAGAAATATCTGTTCCGTGATCTTTTTCTTTTTCATATGTACGTTTATCTTCAGTTTCTACTTCTGGTGTTTCTATAGATTGAGTTTCTTTTAACTCAATTTCTACATCAGGACCTGATGAATCTATATCAACTGTTTTGTTTTCTTCTACGTCTGGCATAGTTTATCTCCTTCTATGATTAATATTGATGAAGTATATCTTCAGGGTTTTCAATGGTTGCTAAAACTTCATCGTCATTTAGCATTCTTATTTCCCCACCATCTATGTTCATTCTTGAACCTGCATATCTTGCAAAAATTACCCAGTCACCTTTTTTACACCAAGGTCCTTCAGGAAATTTATCTTTGTCATAACAATGTGGACCCATTGCAAGTACTAAACCGCAAGTAGATCCTACTTGTTGTTTTTCTAATGTCTCTTGTCCAATTATTAATCCACCTTTAGTTTTCTCCTTCATTTTAAAAGGAAGAACAACTAGTCTCCATCCAGTAGGTTTAGGTAATTTATTTGATTCTTTTGTTTTTAGACGTTCGTATCCGTCTTCTTCTTTTTTAGCATCTTCTTCGTACTTATCTAAAAGTGCTGATTTAATATTAGGGTCGTTCGAAGTCGACGACGTTTTCTGATCTTTCAATATCATTTTTTGGCTCCTTTGGTTCTAGCAGGTTAGAGATTTCCTGTGATATTTTTAAATAGGCATGTGCCTGTCCCATCATATACTTGTATTTTTCCATATTGTCAATAGCACCACCTATCATGGCATCTGCCATATCTTGATAGGATTGTTTAAGATGTTTTTGTAATTTATGTATTATTACTGTTTCTTCTTGTATCATTTTTCTTTCTCCTTTTATGTAGTATATTAACTCTTGAATGCCAACACCATTCAACAAGTTTAATAGCATATGTTTCAACAAATGCAACAGAATCATCTATTAATCCGCAAAATCTATATATAAATCTGTCTAACATTTCCAACGTCTTCTTGCTTGTCTTATTCTTGAATTAGGGTCGTTTCTAGTTTTAGCAGAAGATCTTTTTAATTGTCCAAGTGATCTTGCACAATATGATTTTCTACGTTTAGCAGCAGCTGAACCTTTTTTAACTTTACCTGTTACAGCTGTTTTTAATTTTGATCCAGGATTTGCTGCTCTATAAGCTCTAACACCTTTAGCAGTCATACCGGCACCAGATTTAGTTGGTCTATAATTAGCTCCTGGTCCTTTTGTTGTTTTTCTAATTGACATTATACAAATGTTTTTACGTTTTTTGGTTTACCGCCTGGATTACCCGCTGCTCTTTTTCGTTTGACAGCACTCGCCTTTTGCGACTTTGTCATTCGTGTGGCTTTCGCAAGTGGAACGCATTTCGGATATTTTCTTTTTGAGCCTTTTGACCTCCCGCATGGTTGATATTTTCCATTCTTCTTCGGAGCTCCAATATCGACCCATTTTTCTTTCACCCATTTTCTTAAACCACCTTCTGCAAAATTCCTACGCACAACTAACTCTTCGTTTTCTAGCCATGCCTGCCATCAAACCACCGTTAGCAGCTTTTTTACGACTACCTTTTTTGCCACCAGGTGTAATTTTACCTGAGCAAACTCCTGAAGCATACATGTTTGCGTACGCCGAAGGGTATACTTTAAATTTTCTCTTGGCAGCTGCTTTGCCTTTTGCACAAAGTTTAGCCATTATACTTTACCACCTTTTTTAGCAACTATTCTTTTTGGATTATATCCAAATTTTTTTGCTAACTTAGGATTTTTTTTTGCTAATTTTACTAAACCTTTATTTTTACTTTTACTAATTGGTTTTCCTGGCATTATTTTTTTCCTCCATTATTTTTAAAAATTTGTGTTCCCTTTATACCATAGATGCTTGCAACGACAAGAATCCACAAATTTGTGAACCATGAAGGGAGTGTAGAGAACATATCAAAAAACAATTTTACTTTGTCCATCGCTGTTGGATCCTCCGATATCACTGCCCATGCCAAAATTCCTATGGGCAAACTTAAAATTATCAAAACCGCCTCGTCCTTCCAGTCCGATTGTCTAGCCTCTAGAAGTTTTCCCTGGTAAGCTTCCTTACCTTCAGCCATTCTAGATGCATGCATCAATTGTGCGTCCGACATTGCCATTTTAGTCTTCTGCTTGTTAGCGTAAATTTTACTTCCAGCAGAAACGGCTAATTTAATTGCCTGAAACCACATTTAGATCCACCTAGCAGTCTTAGATTTATTTTTCAACATTCGTTTAGTTCCTTTTACTTGAACTTCTTCACCTTTTGCGATGTAGTTGTAAGAACCATCAGCTGTTGTTTTAGATCTAGGGTCAATTTCAAGATTCATCTTATCTTCAGATGGAATATCTACAATTTTTCCACAAATATCATTATATTTTTTCATATTGTCTCCTTATATTTTTATTTTAACTGTTTTTTTAGTTTTTGTCACTAGCCTTTACGCATAATTGCAACATTTGGCATCATTGAATCAGAACTAGGTAGTGTTTTTCCTAAAATTGTCTTTTCAATTGATGTATCAGCTCTTAGTTTTGCTAATTCTTCGTTTTGCTCTAGTTTTTCTTCTTGATTTGATTGATTCATCATTGCTTTCATCTTATCAAGGTCCATTCTTTCGTTAGCTTCTTTTTCTTTTCTAGCATTTTCTTGTGCTCTAAGGTCTAACTCTCTTGATCTTAGTTTAGCAATTGGATCATTGTCAAATTGTGAAGTAATTTTTTGTTCTTCCTTCATAAATTCTTCCATCATGTCAGCAACTAATTGAGCTTTCCTTGCTTCAATCTTTTGAGTCATCTGCATAACTTGCATTTGTATCTGTTGTGCCATTTGTGGGTTCTGTTGAGCCTGCATTTGCATCATTTGAAGTTGTTGCATCTCATCTTTAAACTCTAATTCAACTTGTTCCTGTGCCATTAGACTAATATGTTCAAAAATATTTTTCTCTAATGATGCCATAACCATTGGATTATTTCTAGCCATGTTAGTTGCCATAAAATTTAAGTGCGCAGTTATATGTGATCTATGATCTTGACCAGGAAATGCTTGGAAAGGCTTGCTACCCAAAGCATCAATATGTTCTAACGCCGGATCTTTTGGTGTTGGCTGCATAGGTTTAATTAAAACAGAATCAATATTTTTAACTCCTAATGCTTCATACATATTTCTATACGCTTGATATAGATTATGTATTTGTGGATTTGATTGTGCCAGTTGGAGTTCCGTCTGCGCGAGGGAAATACGCTGTGTTTGAGAAAAAATGTTAGGGTCAGCAACTGGCAATATATCTACACGATCATCAAAGTCTTGTTGTTTAATCATTCTTTGACCCCCAACTACATCATACGGATATTCTTGTGGTAGATATAACTTGAATACTCTAGCCATAATTCTAAATTCATTTTTAAGAGCTGAGTAAATTCTTTTGTGAATCGCAGACATAGTTCTACTTCCTCGCTCTAAAAGAGCGACCGTAGTTCCAACTGCCGCTTGTTGATTTCCGTCACCAACTTGTAAATCTGCAATTGATGCAAATCTTTGACCGGCGTTTACTACAACACCCATCAAACTTAACAAAGTCTGTGATGGTTCTTTAAATGGTAACATCATAAACGAATCTCTTAAATTTCCACCAGGTGCATCTACATCTCTAAACTCACCAGGTTGAATTGATTGTGCATCATCTCTAATTCTAATACCACGTTGCTTGAATCCAGCAGGTAAATTAGATAAAGTTCCTGCATCTAGTAATTGTCTAAGTGCACTTGTTGCAGTTCTACTTAATCCACCAATCATATGAATCAAACCAAAACCATAAAAACCTAGGCCTGGTAAAAATTTAAAATGTACAAAGTATTGTATTTTTTTCTTTAGTGGGTCACCTACTTCATAGTTTCTTTTAATAGATAAAATCTCACGTGATCCTTCTTCTAAAGTTACAATGTAAGGTATTTTAATTCCTGAGGGCTCACCAGTCTCTGGATCAGGATCTTCAAAACCTTCTAAATCTAAATCCACATGACATTCTAATATTGTATATACATCTTCTTCTTTTGATTTAGTTGTACCTTCCAACTCTCTTTCTTTTTTTTCAATATCTGATTCACCAGCAGTTGGTTTTCCTAAATCTATGTCTCTATAAAAACCTGCTACTTGTTGTTTTCTTAAATCGTTTTCAGAAATTTTTACACGATGAATAATTGCTTCCGCATCATCTAATGAGGTAGCTGTGTACGGAACAATTAAATCATCTGCTGGAACAAACTTTGATACTGCTCTTTGTTCCATGTCATCATAGTAAACTTTTTTAAAAGCAGAACCTGCAAGAGGTAGATTAAATAACATCTGATCAAACTCTGGTTCATACTCTTTCATCTTTTCCATGATTTCATAATTCATAAAATCTTTAACACGTGTTGCTTGTTGTGTTTTTTCAGGAGTTGGTAAACCCATTACTTGTGTTCTAACAGGTCCATCCGCTGGTAATAATTCTTTATAAGCTAATGCTTGAAACTGTGTAACTGCTTCTGCTAATACCGGATGCGTGGCTCCGGAAGCTCCTTGAAAAGGTTCAGTTCTATTATCATACTTAAATCCTAAAAGGTCTAAACCTTGAGTATAAGATTTTTCCCATTCTTTTCTTGATGAAGTATAATCCATATACTTACCATTTAAGTCTGAGCCTAATCTTCCTAATACATCATCAGGTAAAAAATCTGCAAGGTTTGCATAATGATCTTCGCCACCTTCAGGTGACGCTGCTTCTGGATCTAAATTTATATCAACTGATCCATCTTCATTTTCTTGAATATCAACTGGCCCAAGGGATTCTTCTTGTGCTTCAGTTTCTTCAATTAATTGTTCTTCTACTTCTTCTTGTCCAGGAAGATTAAATTCTTTTCTGACTTCGTTTGGAAGTGCTTTGTCTATATCCGCCATTTATTTTTTCTCCAGATTGTTTGACTGTTTTAACAGTATTATACTTAATATTCAAGCCCTGAGGCAGGGGTCCGGCTTCAGGGGGCAATAAGTGTTTCTTTGGGTATTTATTCAACTAAGCCACCTTCATCCATTAAAGCTTCAAGATAAACTTTTCTTTCATCAGGCTCCATGTTTTTTAATTTTTCTATTTCACCTTTTGTAAACTTACCATATTGATATAAAGCTTCTCCTCCCAAAGATGCAATACCAAGTGGTGACGCGATTCTTGCTGCACGCATAGCCATTTTAGGTGACAGACCTAGATTTAAAATTCTTTGTGTTAATGGATTTGTAGCAACTTGTTTTGCACCTTTAACAAGTGCTGGAGCAAATGCAGCTTCTGCGGCAAGTGTAGATCTATCAATTGCAGAAGTTGGATCAACACCAAAACCTGCTGTCAAAATTCCTGCACCTAATGGTGTGCCTGCAATTTGTAATGCATATTTTAATAGAGATGGATCAGCCATTGGGTTTGCACCCAGTTGCATGGCTCTTTGTGTAATTTCTGGTGACATTTTAATGTTTTTCTTTTTTAACATGTCAATTAATGAAGGTCTTGTACCTACTTCTTTTTTACCAACTTGCGTTGCTATGTCTGGTCCTAGCGAATCATAAAATTTTGTTAAAGCTTGTTTTTTTCTATTGTAATTAAGAAGACCACTAAGATTTGAACCTGATTTTATTTTTTCTTGTTTTAGTAAATTATTAAAAGTTGCATTTAAACTCACTCTGTTTCTACCTTCCATTAAGTTTTGATCTGCGAAAGTAAGTTGAACATTAAAAGGATTTTTATTGAAGCCTTCTAAGTGATGAATATGAATAGGGTTATCTCTTGCTCCTAATACTTTATCTGCATTTTCTATGATTGGCTTCATTAAATTTTCTCTATACAAAAAAGCTTTTTGTTCATAGGGTCTTAAAACATTCTGGGGATCAAAACCTGCTTTACCAATATCTTCTACTAAAGAATCGTATCTAAATTTGTTTCCATTTTTATCTGTCAAAACAAGTTTTTGTGTTTCTTCCTTCTTGTATTTTTTTCTTTTAATAATTTTTTTATCTAATTTAAAAGGCGGGTCTTTTGAAATAGAAGTTCTTTTTAACAAATCTTCCCACAGTAAAGATTTACCATCTCTTAAATTTCTAAAAAATGTATTTGCATCTTTTTTTCTAAGTCTATTTCTTTCATTTGTTTTTTCAAAAAAAACTCGTTGAGCTTCTTCTCCTCTTAAACCTGTTTTTGTTTCAAAATCATATTTCTTTTTTCTATCATTTTTTTTTTGACGTTTTTCAAAATCTGCCATTACTTTTTCAGTTTTTCTACGGTCAGATATTTTTTTATTTATAGCTTTGTCATCAAGAGCTAATATTTCTTTTACTTTTTCAGGTTTGTTTTTATATAATTTTTTTACATATTTTTTATATTCAGCTCTATCTTTGTCTGTAATTAATCTAGTTTTATCAGATCCAGCGTATGCAAAAGTTTTTGGAAACAGACCTTTCTTTTTAGCTGCATTATATCTTCTATCTATAGATATTCCTTGAAATTTTTCAGCTTGTCTTGGATCTGGAATATAATTAGTTTGTTCATTTAAATACTTAGCAAATTGATCGTTAGTTAAATTTTTATTTTCTTTTCTAAGTTTTACAAAAGTTTTTTCATCTAAAAAATTTAGAACTGTTTCTTTTAAATTTTTTGCAGTGGTAGCTTTTGCAAAACCTTTTTCTGCAAAGTTTTCTCTAGGTTGTATTGGTGTGGTTGATTTAGGTCGTGTAAGATACGACATCATCTGTTCGTATTCGCCAATTTTCATTACATTCCCATTAAGTACTTTAGGCCACCGCCATTGGCTACATTAACTCTTTCACTAAAAGCTTCTCTAGCTTTTCTTGCAGCTTCTTCTGGAGAAAAACCTTGGTCTAAAAAATCTTCATAAAGTTTTTCTAAAAGTCTTTCGTTCATATCGTCAGAAGCCATTAAAGAATTTAGTCCACCTTCTGCATTTGGTTCTCTATCTGTTGGATCAAAATCTTTAAACATTTTTTCTTGATCAACTTCTTTTTTAATTTGTCTCAGTTCGTTTTGAGTAAGTCCTTTAGGAGCATTTTTATTAATTTGTACATCAAACATACCTGTCTGCTCTAAAACTTCATCAATACCTTTAGTTCCCTTACCCATTCTCTGTAACTCAAGTAATTCTTCAGCTACATTCTTAGTATCCATTAAAACATCAGCGCCAAAGTTTTCAACTAATACTTCAATTGGATCTACTCTATCCGGTACTTGAATGCCTTTTTTATTTAAAATAGATCTAGCAAGTGTTTTTGTTAAAGCAACAGTTGGGTCCATACCTGACTGCTTCATACCTTTTAGCATTTGAGCTCCTTCACTAAGTCTTTTCATTAAAGGACTAGCTTCATCTGAAGCCATGATGCCTGAAGCCTGATCCTTTTTGAAAGGAACCACTTCACCTTCTTGTTTAGCAGGATTCTTGATGCTTGGTGCATCTTTACTTTTAAAAATTTTTCTGATTTTAGCTCGCATGAATTCACTTACATCACCAAATTCTCTTTTAGCAAATTCTAAAATTTCCGATTCTTTTACACCTTTTTTTGCAAGGCTTGCTGCTGATAGTAAAAATTTTGCTAATGCACCCATCAATAATATATCCTTTGTTGTTGAGGTAGTTCTTCGTCCTCGTAGTCTTCAGGGTGATTAATTAAACCACCTTGTCTAAATCTCATAACAGCCTGAGTCATGGAGTCAACTAAATCGTCATAATCTCCATATGGAAATGCTGCACATTCTTCAATAACTTCCTGTGCAAAGTCCATATCTTTGGGCGCCCATATTCTCCCTGATTCAAACAGTGGAGAGACACTGTTAACCCTCGTATGTTTATCATTACCTTTTGAGGGTGTAAAATTTATAACAGGTATTCCCATTTTTCGCAACTCATAAGTTAAAGGTAGTCCAGAAGCTTTTGCTTCAACGATTACGGTTTCAGGCTTCCAGTAGCCATACTGATCAAGTGCTACCCTACGGAGTTCAGGAAACTCAAAACGATCTTTGATTGCATCTAATAAGATCAAACATTGTCCACTGTCTTCAGTAGGTGTAAACACACCCCAAGTAGTAATAGCAGAGTAATCTGCTGTTTGCTTTTTCATAAAAGCCGTATCATATGATTGTATAACATGTTGTAGCTCAGGTAAATCTTTTTCCCAGTCCTTCCACCATTCACGTTTGATTAATGCTCCTTCTTCACCGGTCGGGTTCTGCATGTACTGTGCGTTCCATTTAGATAGGGGAATAGAAGCCTTTACCGATTCTAAATCCTTCAGGTTCCAGTATTCAGGCCACAGGGGTTTTTTGTTTGGTAAGATTGCAGGAAACTCAATTACTTCCCACTGGTCCGCTTTAGGTTCTTTTTGTGCTTTAATCAAACGACCGGATAAATCTTTTTCATTCCATCTTGTCATTACAATTACAATCGTTCCACCAGGTTGAAGACGTTGACGTGGACCAGATGTATACCATTCATAAGTTCTATCCAATGCCTGAGCGTTCATTGCATCTTGTTCAGTATGTGGGTCATCAATAATTAATAGATCAGCACCCCTTCCAGTAATTGCAGAGCCAACACCAGCAGCATAATATTCTCCACCTTGTTCTGTTTCCCATTTACCAGCAGCTTGACTGTCCTCTCTA
>MDSV01212029.1_pt1 | contig 10014 bp, 8 predicted proteins | sample 810851 | NCBI WGS metagenome assembly MDSV01 (sample SAMN05326640, study PRJNA326480) | marine metagenome | isolation source: seawater | place: Atlantic Ocean: North East | collected 2012
TTTGGATATGAAGTCAGTAGTTATAACAGAGAAGGTGATTTAGTTATTGATCCTATGGAGGCAACACGTTTTGCTGTTGAGTCGCCTAACATTTTAGTTAGAATAGACCCTTTAGATAAACATTTAAGTTTAAAAACAGGAACTCCAGGAGAGGCTATAGAAAAAATTAGGCCTATGTTAAAAGAACTAGCACAAGATTATCTGTTAGACTTTGATTATTCTGTGTTTGATAAACAGATTAAACCAAAAGGTGAAAAAGTTGATGTTGCTAAAAAGAGCAAAGAGGAAGATATAATGTCAGAAGAAATGGAAATATTAAGAAAACTTGCAGGATTACAGGAAAATCCTTTACAAGATCCACCAGGCAGTAAGTTTAAGTTTGGTCAGGATAGAGGAGAAAAAATGCCTTCTGGTCCTGATGATACAAAAACAATGATTTCAAATGCACAACAAAGCATAGCAGATTTTTATGGTACTATAGGAAACGCACTTAAACAAGGACAATTAGTAGGTCCAGATGACGCACCTGTAAATAAATTAGATAGCCAAACGTTAGCAATAGCATATGATTTCCATCAGAAAGGAGAAAAAGATCCTATATCTGCTTATGCTCAGGCATTAGCAAAAAGGAACATGTCATACATGTCAGGAGATTTTTCAGAGGGTATTGTTACTATAAATGGTTTAATGGTACATGATGATGGTTCACCAATGAGCCAAGCAGAATGGAGTAGCAACAGAATGAAAGAGCCTGGTGCAGAACCTTATTCACCAGAAGAAAATAAAAAACAATATAAAGTTTATTTAGATAGAGTTGCTAAAAATAAACCATCTCTTATGGCACAAAAAGAAAGTGTAACAGAAGCAAGTTTAGGCAGAATGACTGGTAGCAGAAAATCCAGTTACCAACCTTTAGCAGATAGTGTAAAAATTATTGTAAGGCACAACAAAGACGTAAATGAAGAAGTACGTGGTGCTAGAAGCAGAAATATCCACAGTATATTAATACAACGTGGTGAAGAAAAGTTTAAAATGGCAGAAAATAATTTACAAGCCGCCAGAGCAATGGCACGTCATTTACATAATGGCGGAGAAACTTTTGACGAGATAGGTGAAGCAATTACAGATATGTCAAAAGAATTTGGTAAACTTAAAGAGTTTATAGGTTATGTACGCAAAGCCAAACTTGTTAATGAAGAAAACCAAGAGTTTGTTACATTAGCAATAGAGAACATTAATAATATCAAAACAACATTTAAGAGATTAAGTGGTGTTAAGTCATATGCAAATGCAGTAGAGAGTGTAAAAGATTACAACAATGTAGAATTACTGCAAGATGATATAGATTTAGAAAGTAAATTTACTGAAACACATTTTGATGACAAAGTTGCAAATGCAATGGATAGTCTCAAAGCAATGACTAGCAGAAGAAAAAGTTTTGAAAATAAAATTACAACAGCAATAGAGTCAGAGTCCTTTGCAGGTCTTAAAGATATGTTAGCAGAAGATGATTTACTAGAGTTTGAAAGTCTCAATCAACAATTAAGTCATAAAGTTAGCAGTTTAGGAAATACAGCAAAAGATGAAACTTTAGGAAACTATTTACATAGCATTAGTAATAAACTTAATGCTGGTGGACAACTTAGTCAATTCGAGTATGGCGCAGTTAAAAGTTGTTTACTAAGTGCAGGTCAGCACAATGTACAAAATGCTCCTATGTCTATAGAAGAGTCATATGAAGCATTTATGGACCGTTTTGACGTATAATATACAGTTATAAAGATAAATAAATTTGTTGGAAAGATAATATTATTTTTCCAATAGTTGCAAAAAGTACTTGACTTTTTTGCATCAAGGCAATATAATTAAGGCACAAGTAATATGAAAGTATTACGAACATGGCATACATATAAGGAGAAAACATTATGGCATCATTGGCAGAAATAAGAGCTAAACTACAATCAATGGAAAGCAATTCCAAAGGTAGTTCCCCAGCTCAAGGCGACAAAGCAATATACCCCTTTTGGAATATCGACGAAGGCACTAGTACAGTACTAAGATTCCTTCCTGATAACGATCCAAATAACACGTTCTTTTGGGTGGAACGACAAATGATAAGACTAACATTTCCAGGAATTGTAGGTGGAGAAGCAAAACCAACCACAGTACAAGTTCCTTGTATGGAAATGTATTCAGGAGAAACATGTCCAGTCTTAACTGAGGTTAGACCTTGGTTTAAAGATCCCTCATTAGAGGACATGGGACGAAAATATTGGAAAAAAAGAAGTTATATCTTTCAAGGATTTGTAAACGAAAATCCATTAAATGAAGAGGCTCCAGAAAATCCAATAAGACGTTTTGTAATTGGACCACAAATATTCAATATAATCAAATCAGCACTCATGGATCCTGACATGGAAAACCTTCCAACAGACTATGTTGCAGGTACTGATTTTAGATTAGCAAAAACAACGAAAGGACAGTATGCAGACTATAGTACTTCTAAATGGGCAAGAAAAGAAACTGCTCTAACTGAAGAACAATTGGCGGCAATTGATACACATGGTTTGTATAACTTAAATGACTTCATTCCTGCTAAACCAACACCTGAAGGTGTACAGGCTATATCAGAAATGTTTGAAGCAAGTGTAAATGGAGAGCTGTATGATCCAGCAAAATGGGGGAACTTTTACAAACCCTATGGACTTGATACAGGAACAAGCACACAATCAACAGTTGCATCGGCTCAACCTGCTCCAGCAGTATCACAGCCTACAACAGAGAGTGTGGCTCCTGTAAGTGCACCAGCACCAGCAGTTGAAACTCCAGCACCAGCGGCTGAACCAGTAGCAGAGGCACCAGCACCTGCAACTGCATCAGCAGATAGTGGAGATACAGGTAAGAAGTCAGCAGATGACATTCTTAATATGATTAGAAACAGACAATCAAGTTAAGGAGACATCATGCAAAAACCTTTTGACTTAACAAAGTTCAGAACTGGACTGACAAAAAGCATAACCGGAATCAGTGCAGGTTTCCATGACCCTAAGGATTGGATTAGTACTGGTAACAAAACACTTGATTATCTAATAAGTGGGGACTTCAATGGAGGTATCCCACTAGGTAAAGTTAGTGTATTTGCAGGTGAGTCAGGTTCTGGTAAATCGTTTATATGTTCTGGAAACATTGTTAAAAATGCACAAGATAAAGGATGTCAAGTAGTTTTATTTGACTCTGAAAATGCATTGGATGAACAATGGTTACAGGCATTAGATGTAGACACTAGTCCAGAAAAATTACTGAGAGTAAGTGTTAGCATGATTGATGACGTTGCCAAAGCAATATCTGAATTTATGAAAGACTATAAAGCAAATTATGGCGATCTGGAATATGATGAAATGCCAAAACTTGTTTTTGTAGTAGATAGTTTAGGAATGCTTTTAACTCCTACAGACGTTGATCAATTCAACAAAGGTGATATGAAAGGCGATATGGGTCGTAAACCAAAGGCATTAGCCTCCTTGGTTAGAAATACGGTAAACCAAATCGCCCCTTTCCCTATTGCCTTAGTGGCAACAAACCATACTTATGCATCACAAGACATGTTTGACCCTGATGATAAAATATCAGGCGGACAAGGTTTTATATATGCAAGTAGTATTGTAGTTGCAATTAAAAAACTAAAACTAAAAGAAGATGCTGACGGAAACAAAGTTTCTTCTGTGCAAGGCATTAGAGCGGCCTGTAAAGTTATGAAATCTAGATATAGCAAACCTTTTGAAGGTGTACAAATTAAGATTCCATATGAAACTGGAATGGACCCATATAGTGGTATGTTAGAAATGTTAGAATCCAAAGGCATTGTGGAAAAAGTCGGAAATAAACTGTCTTACATATCTCCTATAACAGGTGAAGAAATAAAAGAGTTCAGAAAACAATGGACTAATGAAAGACTTCAACTAATTATAGACGAATGGGGACAAAATCCTAAAGCACAAGAAGAGGTTGAGGATTTAGACCCTGATGTATTAGAACCTGATATGGAGGATTATACAGATGAGTCCTGAAGTAGCATTACTTTTAGATGTCTGGGACACGATTAAATCGCAGATTCCAGCAAAAGAAAGACTTCATGTAGCAGAAGACCTTGTCAGAACTTTTGAAGACAATGTCAGTATTTCAGAAGCAGAAGATCATCTCAATGAGTTTGATACTGTTATGAAGGCGGCTATAGTAAGTCATTTTGATGTCGGCCTCGAAGAGGACGATGAGGAGTGGGAATATTAATGGCGACCCATTATAATAAAATTGTTGAAGATCTAGGTAATATTGTAGATGCAATCGCATACTATGAGAAAGAACTAGAAGATGCAAGATGGGAAGTCAGAATAAAAGGGAGTTTGGAGAAAGCCTCCTCCTCCCTTCCCGGTCTGACAGAGTTTCGCTTCAATCAACTACAAGAGATTGAAGCAATACTCGAACATTTAAATATAGAACTTCGTAAAGAACGTTCAAAAATATTTCGTAAATATTTAGAAAACTATAACAGAACTTTAAGCAGTAGAGACGCAGATAAGTTTGTTGATGGTGAACAATCAGTAATAGATTTATCCCATCTAGTTAATCAATTCAGTCTTTTAAGAAATAAATACTTGGGTATAATGAAAGGTCTTGATACAAAACAATGGCAAATTGGACACATTACAAGACTTAGAACTGCAGGTATGGAAGACATAGTAATTGATTAATGATTAAAACATTTGAATACGATTTACTACAATGCGAGGAAAGAACCTGGCATAGTTGGGAAAATTTTACAGAAACAATAACAAAAAATTTCCAAAATTTTAGAATTCAAAATCCTGACGAACAAGTAAAAATTAAATTTAATTATACCTGTGAAGGAACTGTTATACTTATAGATAACAAAATTTTTTATCAAAGGTTACACGAGTTTGGTAAAAAATATAATGTAAAACTTTCTAATATTACCTTTAGAGGTAGTAATGAAAAGATACAGCAAAGTTATGATAAGTGGCACGAACTTTACTCAGACACACCAGACAAAATAAATGTAGAGAGCGAATGTTTTGGATTATTTTTGTATAGAAAAAATAGTGGATATCATAAACATTTAATTTATACAAAAGAAGCACCTGAAGGATTAAGAAGTAAAAAGTATAATTGTTTAAATGGAAACATGTTACCGCATAGGTTAATGTTTATGCTATCTATGTTTAAAGAAAATTTAGTTGATACAGAAAATACCTTAACTAGTTTCCATGCATTTCCTGAATTGTTAAATCCTAGTCCAACAGATCCTGTACTTAAACATCAAAAATGGGTAGACTTATTAACTAATGATATAAGAAATAAATTACCATTACAATTTGATATTACAGGTGACTGGCAACAAATATATGACAAAGTATTTGAACCTTATCCAGCAGTAAATAATTTAGACTGGAATAAAGTAGGTGATTTTAGAAACATTTATGAAAGCACATACTTTACAATTACAACAGAAGGTTCAGAATGCCAATCATTATGTGACTATCATTGGGAAGATGAAATAAATGATTACTTTAAAAGTTTTCATACTGAAATGTTTATTACAGAAAAGACTACTAGGCCTATACTTAATTTACACCCACAAATTATTTACGGTGCAACAGGCACAATAGAACATTTAAAAAGTTTAGGATATAAAACTTTTAGTGATTATTGGAGCGAAGATTATGATAATGTAGATGGCAATCATAAACTAGAAGCAATAATTAATGTTATAAAACAAATGTCTGCAAAGTCATTAGAAGAGTTACACGAAATGTATTGGGATATGATGCCAATTCTTAAGCATAATCAAGCAGTTCTGCTTGATACATCTATATAAAAAACACTTGACAAATCACAGTTTTTTGCTATACTAGTATAGTAAGGAGTTAAAAAATATGTCATTATTATTACCAGGAATAGCAATTATAGGAATCATTTTATGGACTATAAATGGTATTTTAAAGGAAATTTTTGGAAATGCAGATAGTTTTATTGAAAACTTAATAGTGTTTATACTGTTTTGTTGGATAGTAAAATCTACTTTTATTTGGTTATTTCTTTAAAAGGTATTGACAATACAGTATTTTTTGCTATAATATACTTATATTTAACTAAAGCCGTGGGAGGCATATATGAAAAATAAAAGAGACTTTGTTAAAATCAAAAATGGCATACACAGAAGTAAGCCAGTCACAAACGCAATTTTCCCTTTACTTAAAGGGGTAACATTTGGTAAACGTGGTGCATTTGTAACAGTTGACGCAACTGCTTTAATGGGTGCAGAGTTTACAAAAATCAGAGTATTAGTTGATTCCCCAAATGAAGTTGTACCAGCAACTGAACAGGAATACAATAACTTTATACCTGAAAATATGAAGCCTAAAAAGAAAAAGGAAACACCTAAACAAGCAATGGATAGAATTGCTGAAAGGTTTAATATCCTTGATGAAATGACTGATGCAGTTGCTAATGGTGTTGTTAGAGGACTAATTGTAAGTGGCCCTCCAGGAGTAGGTAAAAGTTTTGGTGTTGAAACTATACTTGAAGAGTATGATGCAATGGCAAAAATTGGTGGTAAAGTAAAAACTGAAATTGTAAAAGGTTCGATGACACCAATTGGTTTATATCAAACACTTTTTAATAATTCCAATGAAGGTGATATTTTAGTATTTGATGATTGTGATAGTGTATTGTTTGACGAAGTTTGTCTTAATATGCTTAAAGCGGTTTTAGACTCAGGTAAGAAAAGAACTATTAGTTGGAAAGCAGAATCTTCAGCATTAAGAAGAGAAGGAATACCTGATAGATTCGACTTTAAAGGTGGAGTTATTTTTATTACTAATGTGAACTTTGAAAATGTTAGAAGTAAAAAGATACAAGATCATTTAGCCGCTCTTATGTCAAGATGTCACTACATTGATTTAGGAATGGATTCAATAGACGATAAGTTTATTAGAATAAACCAAATCATCAGAGATGGTATGCTTAAAGAGTATGGCTTTAGCAAGGAGTTTGAAAAGGAAATCGTTGACTTTATGCATGAGAACGCAAAGAGGCTCAGAGAGATATCATTAAGAATGGTTCTTAAGATAGCCGACTTGGCAAAAATGAACTTTGATAACTGGAAGGGGTTAGCAAGGTCAACATGTATGACTAGGTTCGATATCTATTCATAAAATCAAGAGCCCTTAATAAATATTTTTTAAGGGTTCCCCCTAGTGTTCAGAACCCTCCCACTTTGAACACGATTAACCCCCAAATTCTTTTGGGGGTTTCTTATTAATACCTCTTGACATATCACATAACTCATGTATAATTATAAACTAATATATTACAAATCTTTTTTGGAGAAAAAATGAACGAATTCGATAAAAATTTTCATCTTAATATGTCTCCCTTATATGCTGTATTTGTTTTCATGGTGTTTATGCTATGGGCAAGTGAAGTAAAAGGTGACGAGATAGAGGAAATTGTTGTAACTGCTCAACAAGAACAAACAGTAAAAGCAGACCCAATAACTGATATTAGAATTATAGATGCTATAATGCCTATGTTTACATACAACGCAGGTGGTTATGGTGGCTTTATTGGTTATAATGAACGAGGTGCCCAAACAAATCATACAGCGGTATTTGTAAACGGCATACCTGCAAACGATCCAGGTGCCGGTTGGTACGACTTTGGACATGATTTTGCAAATGGCCAAACTATTAAAGTAATTTCAGGAGCAAACGGAGTTATATATGGCTCAGGCAGTATTGCAGGAACTGTATTAATACAAGACACTATAGAACGTGGAATGATGGTTAGACTAGAAGGAGAGCCTAAACAGTATAGGATTGCACCACTTGAACAAATAGAGTTTAGTTTGGTTGAAGATAATTTTGCTAGTGCTAGGAACGATAATGAAGAAATAGATACTTACAGTAACAAAACTGCTAGAATAAATTTTGATTTAGGAGACTTTACTATTGTAGGGAAATATTCAGATTATGAATATGATTATGATAATTGTTATGATTATTATTGGGGGCAAAGTAATGATTGCTTACAAGATGGAGAAAGATATAATATAGCCATAAGAAATGATTTTATGACTATAGGTAGAAATTATAATACTGCTGATTATTTTACAGTAGAAGATCCTACATATACAAACGAAAGTTTCAGAGACTTTGTTAGATTTGGTAATCATATGGATCTTAGTAAAAACTTATCTGTAGCATTTGGTTTCGATGCAGAAAAAATTTATTATAATACTAATAGTTGGAATAATACACAAGGTACAACTGTAGTTGAAACAGAAATAACAGAGCCTGGTATATCTTATGCAGAAGATGATACTAGTAAGTCAAGGCCATTATGGACAGGCGAATATATAGGTACTGGTGAATTTACATCAACAACTATTGGAGATGGAAATTTTGCTATAGTGGAAACAGAAAACAAATATACTGACGAGAATGCAGGCATTTATTTTTCTGCTAATGCTAATTTTGTATTAGATTACAACTTTGGTGTAAGATTAGGTAACGACAAACAAAATGCCCTCAGAATAGGTATATCAAAAGGTGCATGGTTCTTTAATGCTGGTAACAGTTTTAGAAAACCTAATTTATATGAACTGTTTGGAGACAGTTATGTACAAGGTAATTTAGAACTAGAGCCAGAAGAAGGTGTAGGATTTGAATTAGGATATGGTGCAATAAGTTTGTTTATGTATGATTTTAAAGAATCGATTGAATATATACCAGGATACAATACAGATTTGACAACTATTACTACAGAACTAGATGCAGTAGCAACACTTTATGTAGATCCTGAAGACGCAGAAAATAATGGTCCAGGAATAGGCTGTGTTTTAAATCCTAATTGGACTGAAAATGATGAAGCAACTTTTGAATTACAAGGTTGTATTTACCAAACTGTATCTACAGTCACACAAATTTATAACATGCCAACGTATCAAAACACAGGCTCTTATACTACACAAGGTATAAGATATAATAATACTTTTGGTCCAGTAGGCATAATGTTAAATTATACAGATACAGATCAAGCAAGAGTACCTGAATTTGCAGGAGTACTTTCAGTAGAGCAAGACTTTAGTGGATTTATTGTAAAATTAAATTATGCAGTTCAATTAAATAGAGAACCTGGAGAATACGACTTTTTACCTGAAGGACAAGAGTTTTTAGAAGATTTAGAAAAACTAGACTTTTATGTTACTAAAGGATTTACAAATGGTGTAACTTTAGGATTTAAAGTAGAGAACGTTACAGATGAGGTGGTAGAGGTTACTCCTTATTATGATAGTAGAGGAAGAGAACTCTTCTTGACATTAGACTATAAATGGTAGTATAATAAGTTATGGCAAAATGTGTTTTAGAAATTAGAGACGAGGTTAATGTTCGTTTCAAAGGACTTGATGTAAAAGCAAGGCGTAAAATTTCTGATGCCTGTAAATATTTTTTACCACATGCTTACCATATGCCTGCATATAAATTAGGCAGATGGGACGGCTGTGTCAGGTACTGCGACATTGGTGGCAGAACATATTTCCATTTACTAGATAAATTAGTGCCTATAATAACACAAGAAGGTTACGATATAGAAATACAAGACAGCAGAAAGGCTTGGGATTTTAAATTTGAACCTGTAACACAAACAAGTTATGATAATGTTATGTGGCCTAAAAAACATCCAGCAGAAGGTGAACCTATTATTTTAAGAGATTACCAAGTTGAGATTATTAATAAGTTTTTAGAGAATACACAATGTTTACAAGAGATTGCCACAGGTGCTGGTAAAACACTTATAACTGCCGTATTAAGTCACAAATGTGAGGATTATGGCAGGACAATAGTAATAGTGCCTAATAAAGATTTGGTTGTACAAACAGAAAAAGACTATAAAAATTTAGGTTTAGATGTAGGTGTTTTATATGGAGACAGAAAA
>MDSV01249453.1_pt1 | contig 10014 bp, 8 predicted proteins | sample 810851 | NCBI WGS metagenome assembly MDSV01 (sample SAMN05326640, study PRJNA326480) | marine metagenome | isolation source: seawater | place: Atlantic Ocean: North East | collected 2012
AAAAAAATATCACCATTACGTATTCCGGATTTCAACCGGTTTGCAAAAAATATGGGTAGCTAAATTAACAGTACTCGAATTTTCGTATTCGTACGAATACTAGAGCTAGAGCTATGTACGAGAACGAAATAAATCACTAACTAAAATCGCCCTAAATAAAATCGCCATAAAACCCAAATAAAATAGCTCTCTGAGCACACTAAAACTCGGAAGAGGATTTTAGGGCGCCATAAAATCACCCTAAAATCACCCTTAAAAATTGACATCATGGCTAATTTATTTCCCGTAATATCAGTAGTCAGAAAAGTTTGAAAATACAATATTTTTATGTTATTGATGACTGCATTTTCGACCCCGTTCTTTATCTTCTTCCATCGGGGACAGAAGGAAGCTGTCAGAGATCCGGGGCGCAGCCCCTGCGCCCCGGACCTCCACTTACCCAAACCGTCACGTCACGATGTAGCATTGTACCATCTCTATGAATTTCTTGTATTTTAGCGAGTAAAACCTTGATGTAAAGTGCATGTTGTTCTGTGGCTGGCTTGAAAGTATTCATGCATCCATGAAGTAATAAGCCTAGCTGGAGGCAAATTTTCCTTCTTGGGGACCTCGTCTTGAGCTTGAGAAACGTGTTTGCAACCTGGGGCGTCGTTGGTTTCTTCAGTAACGACCATGTTATAGGTCGGTTTTGCCGATGTCACTCCCCGCCCCCGCCCATATCAACCCCCAGCTTGTAACGGTCCATTATCTTTGTTTGGCACGGTGCAAACAAGACGTGTGTCTCGGGTCGTCCCGCGCCGCCGGCGACAGACACTGATGATGATGATGGTCATGTATGTCGGAATATTGAGTGGCACTACTGACAATCCATGCATGCCGCGCCTTACTGTATGGATGTACATGCTTCGCCGTCTCGCACAGGCTTCGTCGATGATTTAAGCAAACTTCGTGTGCGACTCGTGAGTCGGGGGAGCAGCATGGCGTCGCATCGCAAGCCAGTGAGCGGTTCCGCAACACAACGCCGCACAGCGCCACTGGATGGTTTTTGATGATACCTCGTTCTATGTGTGGTTTCGACTTGCGGATCTTGTGTCACATGCATGTTGCGATATACAGTGGTCTTCTCAGCGCTCTGTAGTAGCCGTCGTGGAAATATGCTCACGATGTCAACCGCGGACGGAAGTGTCGCCAACCCCTCTCACGGCGACGCCGACGGCTCTTCGGCGCCAACGCCGACTTTCCGCAGAACCTTTTTGCTTCGCAAGTTGCCTTCAGATGGTATGTTTTCGTGCCGTGCAGCCGTGCTTCGCGATACATTATGCTGTTGGAGGCGTAATTGATCACCCGCCCCCGCCCCACTCGTCTTGGAATTGGATGTCGTTGACGGCGGCACTCTCGGCGCTCTCGGTGTTCGGAGCGGCGGCGGGAACTCGTTTTGGTTGAACAGCAGAACAGTGACCCGCGGGTAGACGCGTCGGACGTCGATACGGATATTTCTTCACGTCTTATTATACACAACATATGTATTCTTGTTCGTACTTGCTTGTTTGCTTGTCTGATGTTGAGTCTTCCTCGCTGCACGCATGCTCCACTTCACTCTCGAGAGCAGGCATGCTTGGTGAGGTGTGAATCTGATTTAGATATTCTTACTCTCCCTGTCTCCCGGGACCAATAAAATTTACCTTGGTAATAATTAATTAAATTAATTAATATGCACGCATGCATGTGCATATATATGTATGTGCGTGTGCATGCATATATGCGATATTCTATGTATGCATTATTTTATCTGTCTCATTAACTAGCTATCTACTTTCTTGTAGGACATACATGGCATATTATGTACAGAACGGTTTACTGCTTGCTTCTTCCGTACATGCATACACATGTAGTGTCGCAGTCAATAATAGCAATCGGGAAGGATCAGGCGCTATGTCAGTGCTTTTCGCAGCTCGGCTGGCGGTGCATATGCGAGTTTCTAGTGGCAAGAAACCATTGTGTGCTCGCGCTCTGCGATCCGCTGTCCCAGTACTCTGTCGAGCCCACGACGACACGAACGACCTCTCGGCGAAGTCAGAGACAGCTTCGGACGTGTTCGAGGTCTGTGCTGCGCCGGGTGTCGTCCCAGAGCCATCGAGGTTGGACGCATATTTGACTGTGAAAGTCCCAGATGTTAGTCGAGGACGTATTGTCGCTAGCATCAAAGGGGGACTCGTCGTTGTCAACGGCACTCACGTCAAGAAACCCTCTCACAAAATAAGTGCTGGCGACAGGATCGTGTGTGAAATACCAGCACCACCACCACTAGAAGCAAACCCTGAAGACATTCCACTAGAGATACATTATGAAGACGATCATCTTATGCTTGTGAATAAACCCGCAGGAATGGTTGTGCACCCGTCAGCTGGGCATCAAAGTGGAACTCTCGTCAACGCAGTTCTTTTCCACTGTCGGCTTCCTCCCATGCGTGTCTTGTCAGGTAACCAGCACACCCTATCAGCACGTGCGAAAACAGACGGCGACGAAGCTGATTCATCACTGATCTTCGCAAATCCTGCTGATTTCCCGGACACTATCATCAGACCTGGTATAGTCCATCGCCTAGATAAAGGAACTACTGGATTGATGGTAGTTGCAAAGGATCCGTTTACGCACGCAGGCTTGTGTGATCAGTTTGCTGCGAGAACAGTCAGGAGACGGTATTTAGCAATGGTAATCGGTGCTCCGGATCCTTTATCAGGGAGGGTAAGTGCCCCTATTGGACGGGATCCTTCGGATAGACTTCGCATGGGAGTAGTACACGGGGCTGGGGGTCGACACGCAGCAAGTAATTTCTCTGTCAGAACCTCTCTTGCACGAGGAAACGCTGCGCTTGTGGAATGGCAGCTGGAAACCGGTAGGACGCATCAAATCCGAGTACATACAAAAGAAATTGGACATCCTATACTGGGTGATGATACATATGGTGGTGGCGGTCGATCTGCGGCTGAGAGGTTGCACCGCAAAGGTGCGATGAGCCTCGACCGAGCGAAAATGATTTTGCAAAAATGTAGCCGCCCTATGCTTCACGCCAGGACTCTAGGTTTCCAACACCCCGTAACGGGTGAAGAGCTAGACTTTGCCGTCGAACCCCCCGAAGACTTTGCTACCATATTTCAGTTGTTGAACGATGATAAATAAACATCTGGAACATAATGCGCCTCGCTCGGTCGGTCGGTCGGTCGTTCTAAACGCCAGCTCGTTTTTGGATAGAATTTCTAGCTTAATTTTTAAAGGTATTCTCGCTCTCGACTACAAAGTTTTAAACCGCGATTGTCAGTCCGCCCCCTCAGATGCGTCTCTTATTACTGTATAGGACCTCAGTCCCTCGGCCACTGAAAGCGAGCTCTCTTCAACGCACGGTCAATTTTAGATTGTTTTCCTCGTTACTAGTCCTTGTCTTCTTCCCTCCGTGAGGAAATTCAAGAGAGTTGGAATGTTCGAGAGACCGCTTAACCGACGCGTGAATCGGATTCCATACGGCGGAATAGACAGAATGGAAGGGCTGCTGGAAGGGCGCCCTTGTAAAACTATTTTAGTGTGTATGAAGTCCTTCTCGTCAAAATGACACCCGACACACTGCCACTGTCACCCCGGCGTCTCGTAGCGCAAGTAGCCAAGCCCGCTGCTGATCGCTTAGCTGGTCATTTTTACTTTTGACCTCTACAGCTTTCACTTTTGGCTCACTTGAAGATTGCCGCCACAATAAAAGGTCAGGAGCTCCTCCGGTCCACCCAGAAATATCCTCCGCAATAAGACCCATAACTTCTGCCAAAGCCACACCGCCAAGCCCGAGGATTATGTTACAGAGTTCGTCCAACGACAGCAAGACCCAAGACACGCCGTAAATTGCGGTACCATAATATCGACGCCATACATCACGAACGATTTCTGTTCCTTTCCCTCTTCTTATCTCGAGCAAAAGTTTAGTGATATCGTCCCTTCGCGCTTCTACGAAGCTATCTGTGCACAGGTCAAGTGGGGCAGATTGAAAAGGTCCATGGAACACTCCAGGAACAGGTGACAAGATCACATCTGCAAAGAGTAATCCAAAAAGTGTCATCCACGCGCGGCTTTCAGAGTGTACACCGCGCCAACTTCCTGCATCTTCTTCAGCATAATGCATAATTGCGAGCTCTTCAACAGAAACGGTGGCCTCGCCAACTTCAGAAATAGTGCAGTAACGTTTTTTCTCTCTCACAGAACCGTTGAGTGCCCGCGCCCGAATGGAATCAATAGGAGCCTCCCAGAGAATATCACCGCGCCAACGAGCACCTAAAGTCCCCCAACTCTTCACTTTTCTGGCCAGTCGTAAAGCGCGCCTCTGAATTCCAAGTCGATCTCCACAACGCACCCATGGATCTTGCAGTGCCCTGTCACACGCCTGCGTTGCTTCCTTTAGACGCCCGAGATGATTCAAGTTTATTATCAGCCGTAAATACCAAGTTCCTCGCCTTTCTGGACATATTGGACAAGATAGTAGACGCGTGAGCATCGCAACGGCATCGGTGAGGCGACCATGCCGCTCCAATAAGGTAATACCGACAGTTGCAATCTTGGCACGGACCCAGTCTGGCTCAAATCTTCTTCGAAAATTTTGATGTTTCAACGAGAATGACTGTAATCCCTTTGAACTGTTCACCCAAGGGAAAATATTCGTGTCCAAGATTTTAAGCGCTGTTTTCTCGTCGCCAGCGTCTAACGCGGCGTCAACAGCGGATGCCTCAGCGATTACGCTCAAATAGGCATCCAGATCAGATCGCGACCTGAACAAAGTTGAACCATCTTCTAAACCTCCCCGATGAGGTGGATAACGGATGACGCCAACATCTTCAAGCACCAAAGATTGCAAACCGCAGTCGGGACGGAGGAATGTCAGGTAGTTGACAATTTGCACGGAGCGCGACAACACAGGACAAAGCCTTACCATACCTGATGATCGACCGTTAAAGACACTCAACCAAGTATCAAAAAGCAGTTGTCCTCCATCACTGGAGTCCCTTGAGGAGGAAAGAATCGTACCAATCAGCTTTTTCCTGGTATTGCGATGATCTAAACCCAAACGTTTAGAGAGAATAACGAGTTCGTCACTTTTGAGAGCAGATAGCCGTGCTTCCATGTTTTCATCTACTTCACGATTATCACCAGAAAGGACCACGCCTCGTTCTTGCAGCTCGACGACTGCGGCTTCCATGTGAGGTATTTCTGAATATTGCAGCGAAGGAGTGCGAAACCAGGTAGCCTTTCTTTGCAGTAGTCGAAAAGCGAGTCGCTGTGCAGGTACGGAACACTTATGGAAAGTCTCTAGGATGCAAACCTCAACAGTATCCAGGAGGTGAGCATGAGCGCTGCGACGTATGCGTCCAAAAGCCGACCAAAATCGACGACGGATCACTTCCTGAAGACCGGCGTGAGCATCCTCAGAAGCTTGACTTGCAGCCGACCAAGCGGAGGCTACCAACGTGTGCTGCTCTTCTCGAAGGACTTCTTTTGGTGAACAAAGAGATGCGCATAACTCGATCATACCACCTGTGGATGACCCTTCAAGATGAATGGCAGTATCCGTCAACGTAGAGCGCGACCGTGCCGTGAGGAAAATTAAGCCTTCGTCGATCAGGGGTGATAGATGAGTGCTCACTTGTCTTGGTAAATATCCCAGGACATTTCCAAGCTCTTCAGCGTCTAGAAGCTTCGCTGACGGTGCCGACAAAGACGTACATAGCAAAGCTCTTGAGTCCACTGGGTTATCTTTTTCCCTGACAACGTTGACAGCAGTGCCATCTTCGGGCATGGGAATGAAAATCTTGTCGTTGCTGTCTTTTTTCCGACCGTGCAAAGGTACCAAAATTCTCAACAGCTTGGGCGCCAGACTGGAATTTATGAGTTCAACTCTTTTCGAAGGAGCAGCAACTTGCACCGCATTTCGAGCACCACCCCTGGCAGGAGAAGAGTCCAAACCTGTCGTTGGCAGTCTCCATCTCTCCCCGCAAAGCGCAATACCTAATCGTGAAGGTGGTCGCAGCTCGGATGGTGAGATAAACAATGGAGAAGAAGACGACGGCGGCGGGGAAGAGACCTTCCGTGTTTTAGGTAGTACACTCCAAAGCGTTGAAATCGAGGCGTCGGGTCCATGTGCAGGTCGATCCCGCTCACCAACATCAGCAAACTTTCTTTTGCGAGAAGGTGATGCGCATTTTTTTATCAAGCAGGTGCCCACGTGCCAATCCGCCTGGGAGAGCCGACACTTGTCCTCACAAACTGGGCAGACGGCCCATCCCTCGGACCCCTCGCCCATGAGTGGGAGGCTCTCCCTCCGAATCTCATATTTTTGTCGAAAACGAATTTTCGAGAACAGGCGAAAGAGTGAGAGTTGAGAGGAGCGAGGTAGTGTTTTGTTCCAATAATCCAATAATAATGTGGGTTTCACTAAAAAAACAACTATTGTGCCTCGAAGCTAGCTGGCTTTGGGGATAAATGGGGATAAGATATCACAGGTTGTTAAAATAATATCAGGAGCGAGGTAATAATAATAATGATGAGTTTTACGTATTAGAACTAAATTTATTTTTTTAAAGCTTTTTAGAACGTTTTTAGAAAATTCCTATCCCACTATCTAGCTAGCTAGCTCTAGCTAGATATGTAGTAGCTACTATATCTAGCTAGTGATATCCTTCGCCTTCGCTGTCAGAAAGAAGCATACACGACTGCGTCAGCTCTTGATGGCCCTTTATGGAATCAAATTCTGATGACGTCGTGTCGCTTTCGGACCTGTCAATATCAGATAGTGACCGCGGTTCTGAATATGAAGATGGGCTGAAAGCCCCAGAGGTGGAGCCTTCTACTTGGGCGGAGATCAGAAACTTCGTCTCAGGCGAAGCTGCGAGTCGCTTAGCCGACATGAGCCATCTCACGCTTTTGTCGACGAGCTTCGCACCCCCAGTTGACGCGAGTCTGAATATGTCGACCAGCAAAGCTTTAAATGACAACAGTGAAAAAAACATGGACTGCTGCGGGCGTGCTACAGTCGCTCTCGGTCTTGAAAAGTTGTGTCTTTTGCTTCATGGGAGTGCGTTGAAGGCCCCGGTTGGAAGCGTTGCACAGAACACCCATTCTTCAGAGCCTGCAGAAAAGCTGAGAGCTTCCTGGGGGAGTAACGCGGGTGATGATTATACAAGGAATTTATTGCTGGACGCATTATCCTTGAAATGCATTGAAAGGAGAGTCGGTCGAGGGGCTAAGCACTCGAAGTCAGCGCGTGTTGCAAACGAACAACCCGAAAGTATGAACAGTTCGAAATTCACCTCCAAAGATATTCCTGCACAGATAGATCCAAAGCTGTTCTTGAGCTGTAAGGACGCAAACGCCACAATCCAGGTTCGTAGCGGTGAGACGTGACGCGAAAGTTTTTCGATGCTCTCGAATGATGGCATAACATTCTGACAAGCCTTTGATTTGTGCAGGCACTTGTTGAAGAGCTCAACAAAATTGTTCGAGTGCACGCAAACGAAGCAACGGCAAGGCAAAACCTTGTGTGTAAGCATTTCGAGCAATTTATCAACTGCAAGAATACTATAGATGACATTCGCAGGTGCGTACGTTCACATTTCCTGATGCTATTCTACGTTTAGGCACGTGAATATCTTTCCCTCGAACAAGCAATCTTCGAACTGTGCCAACAAACTTTCCAACATCCCCTTGTCCACTTGTCAGTGTGCTGCGTCGAAGTTTTGCTGAGGAAATCGTGAACTCGTCAGCGACCGGAAACCTTATTGCGTCCATAGATGATGCAGTTGATTTCGCTTGTCTTGAGTCCAACGCGTATGCCCATAACACTCGATAACTGGTGAGGGCGCAAGCTGAAGACCTCATTCTGCCCTCGCGTTTGCGTTTGCGACGGGCTTTGGGGAAAAAATTATCGCAAGGCGACGGCCTTCGATTTCCGCGCGCTGAGTACATGAGGTAGAAGAGGGAGCGTATATTACATAGATACGTACCTTCGTACATACGTACCACTACATACTACGTAATATGAAATGATAATAATGATAATAATAACATATATGTATTAACGTATGAGTAGATATTTCAGATCTCTGGCGCGACACGCACAACGACGCGCGCAGACCACGCACAAAGATGCGCTCAGTGCATTGACGCAAAAGAAAATATTTTCATTCAGAACACTTTCTATTCCTCCGTTCCTTGACATAACTGACGAAATTCTCGACGAGTTTCTGGTAACTTTGCTTCACGCACTCGTCAGACGAAACATCAAAGTCATCGTCATACTCCAAGACCAAGATGGGAACACCGGTTAGAGCAGAGACGCGGTCATCGTCAACGAATCTCACGTTGTCTCTAATCGCAGTAAATACTTTGTCATCCGCGGCACATGCAACAGTAGAAGACCCTGCTCTCGTTTCCGGAGGATAGAGCCAAGCTTCATGTTTTTCGTGAAGAGTTTGAAGATAGTCGAGTTGGATTCCTGTCTCTTCCCCTCGCGCACGTTGCTTCAGTCGACGCATGCAAGTAGCAGCTGACGTTCGCAGGTAAATGAACCCCTCTGGAACCAAATTCGGCGATACTTGGACCATTGGGTTGTACCAGCTATTGAATAAGGCGAGTTCCATGTCAGACATCCATCCGTTTTCATGCACAGACTCAACAAATATCATTTTGTCAGAGAACACGCTTCGCTCCAAGATGCGCAGGGAAACATTTTCCCTTCGTGATTGAATCTCCTGCAAATATCGCGTCATGAAAACATAGTGTTGGAAAGTGTATGCGTAGCGTTCAGGCGCATCGTAGAAGACGTCCAATATGTTATATGTCTGACACGACAGGCAGATATCAGCAGATGTACTTTTCACATTTTGCCACTTGTCTACCGGTTCCAGAACTATGTCCGTGCCAGAGTCCTACTCAAAGAATTAGATTTTGTTTTGGAGGGAGAAGAATATAGAATTCACGGTGAGCGCGCTTGAAGAGACTGCCACAGGGCGGTGTGGAAAACGTACCTTAAGAATTTTAGAGCCCTCTATGATATCGGAGAGGAATGTCGACTTCCCAGCAGATATGTTTCCCTCGACGCAGAGCGTGACCCCGCTTCTTTGTTCGTGTGAAGAGACGATCGACATCGCGCGAATAGCGACGTTTGGACGACAAAAGTGCCGAGCTCGGGCTGGTTGGTGTGCAGGAATACGGTACGACCGAGAGAAACGGCATCTTGCGGAAGCGCCCACCGCACACTGGGTCTGGAATAGCCTGAGCATGATTTGCCTCCGGAAACCCTTCTTCCTCAAAAGGTCAAACAGGGCCACGTCTCGAGCAAGACAGTGATGTATGTCAAGCCAGCAATCAAAGCAAATAAAGTCATTACGCATTTAATCATTAATAAAAAGTAAAAATAATGCACAATAATCATAATAATAATAGTGACCTCTTTGGGCTTTTTTTTCGCGTCTCAGATTTCTAAAGTTTTGGGTGGATCCGTGAAAATGCGTGACCGATACCATATGCATCAATACCAGATTTCATATTCTTTGCAAATTGGCGGATGGACACCTCATTACCGAATTGGCTCTCATGGTCAAATGGTTACGATATCTGCCTTCCAAAATATAAAGATGCTAGCAGAGGATCCGAGTTCGATTCTCGGTGGGAGCACGGGCACCTGGGAAAATCCGGGACCACACTTTTTTTAAGTTTAACAGGTAAGTTTTTTACGTTTCGAGCTTTCGAGTTTCGACGACGCCGACGACCGACGCGACGAGCAAGATCTTTTGTTTTAAAATTCGAGATCCGTTGGTCAGTTCGGTCCGCGCTCGCCCCAAGACGATGGCAGGGAAGAAAAAGAACTGTAACTGTCGCAATTCTAGATGCTTGAAACTGTACGCAACTTATCGTGAAACCTTTCGCTATCATCGTGCATCACTGACCGCTCTTCTCGCACTTGGCGCACAGGTACTGTGAGTG
>MDSV01082325.1_pt1 | contig 10013 bp, 3 predicted proteins | sample 810851 | NCBI WGS metagenome assembly MDSV01 (sample SAMN05326640, study PRJNA326480) | marine metagenome | isolation source: seawater | place: Atlantic Ocean: North East | collected 2012
CGCGCCGACCGCCTCTAGCACAGAGACAATGACGGTGCCCACAGCGCGTAAAAGAGCTCCGACGCCGTTCGCGCCAGCGGTGGCCAACGCGACAAGCCCCTTGCCGACCGCCTCCAGTGCGGAGGCGATGGCGGTGCCGATGGCGCTGAGCACTGCAAATACGCCGGACACCACCGCTTCGAAGCCACTGGCGATCGTGAACACGAGCAGACCGAAACCTGCGGCGACGAGGGACTGCATTCCTTCAATTGCCGAGAAGATTGCGCGAACGAACGCCAGGAACACATAGGTCACGCCGTTCGATGCCGCTCGCGCGATGTCGGCGAGGCCGTTCACGAGCGCCGCCGCGACGGTCGCGACGGCATCGAGGATGCCGGAGAGTACATTGCCGATCAACGTCAAAAGAAGCGCGAGGATCGCGCTGGGCACGGCTACAACGCGCGAGAACACACCACGACGAGGCTCGATGTTCCTTGGCGCGACGGTTCGTCGAGCGCGCCTCGTCGGGGTCGCGTCGTCCTCAACGGGCGTGCGTGCCCGGAGCCGACGCGTCCTGTGCGGCGACTCTGACGGTCTGTCGGTGGGATGAAACCTCGGTCGAGCGTACTCATCCCCGCCGGCGCTCATCCGGCGCGTGCTCACCGGCATCGCGCCCGCCCCGAACCGCTTCTTTCCGCCTCAGAAGCTCCTGATCGCGGATTACGCCCTCGCGGAGCCTGAGTTTTTCTTCGGTCTGCTCGCGGTGGATGTACTCGATACCGAGCGCCGTCGATATCGTCACCACGCACAGAGCCGTCACCGCGACGCGCGTCTGGCTCATACACGCACGTCGCGGTCCGAAGTGACTGACGGGAGGGCCGAGGAGGGACCGCAGACGGACGTCGTGATTACGACAAGGACGAAAAGTACAGTAGCTAACAAAAAGGATTTTTTTGAACCTGCTCCACACCATCTGACCATGGTCACGTGGTGTTGTGAGGTGACGAATCTTGGTGTGTCTGCAGATGTCGCGTCTTCTGCGAAGCGGCTTCGTTCTACAGGCGCGTTCTAAAAACGTTCTACCTACCCCCCCCCGTTCCCCCGCCTCGCCAGCGCTCCCCGCAGCGCCTCCACCACTTCCGACCGCGCGCACTCGAACTCGCCCCCGTTCTTGACCAGCGACTTGACGCGCACGCGCTCGCCGGCGCCGAGCGCCACCGCGTCGAGGGTCACCATGAACCGCGCGCCGCGCTCGGCGGCGTGCGCGAACTGCTCCGTCGCGCTCGGGCACGGCGACGGCGGCGTCTCCGCGCGCAGCCCGGCTCGCCAGAGCTCGGCCGCGAGCTGCAGTCGCTCGGAGAGCAGCCCGCCGCCGCCGCGCGCGCACACCACGACGTCCGTAGCGGCGGCGGCGGAGACCGCCGCGGGAACGCTCGGTCCCGAGGACAGAGCGTGGCTCGAACCGGCGAGACCCGGCGAGAGGAATCCCGCCGACTCGGCGCCCGAGCGCGAGCGGAAGCGCTCGGCGCGGATGCGCTCGGCGAGCGCGGCGGCTTTGCGCACCGCGACGCTCACGCCCACGCCGCCCGGCGGGGCGTGCAGGTAGTCGCCGGAGGCGACGGCGCGTCGCGAGACGCCGTCGAAGGCGTAGGACGAGCCGGGGCCGCGCGCGCGCCACGCCGCCGCCAGCCACGCGTCGTAGCGGCCGCCGGCGGCCACCACGGCGTGCGGCGAGGCGAGCGACGCGTCGCCTTCGCGACCCGTCGCCGGTCCCGGCCTGGGAACGAAAATCTCGAAGTACGTCGAGCAGTGGTACGTCTCCGGCGGCGAAAGCAAGGGCACGACGCGCATCTGAGGCGCGGGGACGCCCATCGCCTCCAGGTGCGACGCGACCGAGCACAGGTGCTCCAGCGCGCGCGCCGCGCGAGTCTCCGCCTTGTCGTCCGCGTTGCTCTTCGCCGCCAGACGCGACGTCAGGCGCGCGGCGGCGTCCGCGAGGTCCGACGCGGTCGCACACGCCTCCGCGCCGAACGCGTGGAGCTCGCCGACGCGATCGCACACCTCGCGGTCCCCCAGCCGAAGCGCCGCCGGCGCGGCGGGCGCGTCGCCGGCGCGGCGTAGCGCCGCGGCGACGCGCGGGCGCAGCCTCGAGTCTACGCCCGACGCCGACCACGCAGCCCCGGCGAGCCGCCTGTGCCCGAGCGCGACTCGGGGCGCGATGCCTCGCTCGACGAGCGCGTCCCATGCGCACTTGATCGTTTCAGCGTCCAGCACGGAAGCGTCTGCGGCGTCGCGAGGCGCGATGATATCGAAGTCCGCCTGGACGTGCTCGCGGGGAAGACCCCCGGGGGCGGGGCCGGGGCTGGGGCCCGCGGCTTTCTCCGCCGCGCCGCACTCGACGTCGCCGCCGGCACGCGCGGCGGCGCGCGCGTCGCCGCCGCGGAACGTCACGCCGACGCAGGACGCGCGCAGGGCCGTCGCCTGCTCGGCGGTGACCTGCCGCACGAGCGACGACCGCAGGTCGCGGCGAAGCGTCACGAGCGCGCCCGAGCGCGAGAGCAGCACGTGCGCGTGCCGACTCGATTCGCTCAGCAGGCGCCGCGCGGCGGCGTCGTCCGCGGCGGCGGCGGCGTTGTCCGCGTCGCGGTCAACGGCGAACGTCTCCGACGCCCACGTCACGGCGCGACTCGACAATGGACTCGCGCCGTGGCGCCTGAACGCGCTCCGAAGCGCCGCGAGCATGCGATCCGCGGGAGCGGCGTCCATGGTCGCGGGCGAGCCGCGGTCGGCGGCAGCGGCGCGCGCCGCGAGTCTGGCGCCGGCGCTACCCTCGGCGGTGAGCCGCTCGACGACCACGTCGTGCTCGGGGCCTCCGAGCTCAACCGCGCGGAGCACGTCCTCGAGAGCCTCATCGCCCCCCTTGGGAGGGAGGAACCCGCTGGAGAGCACCTCGGAAGCGCCTGGTCGCTCGCTCGGGTCGGGCGCGAGCAACGCGGCGACCAGGGCCGTCTGCTGCGCGAACTTGGCCCGGAAATCCTCCGGCGCGACGCTGGCCACGTCGGCGGCGCCGCTGGAGCCGCTCTTCGGTTTCGCCGCGCGGAGCGCGCCCAGCTCGACCGCTCTTTCCATGCCGGTAGAGAAGCGGCGGAGCATCTCGTAGAACACGATGCCGGCGCTGTACAGGTCAACCTTCGAGCTCTGATGTAGGTCCCCGGAGTCGATTTCGGGCGCGGTGTACAGATACGTGCCAACCGCGCCTGTGTCGCGCTCGTCGCCGCGCTCGTCGCGGCTCCCGAGAACCTCCGCGGCTTCCCGCGCCGCCTCCGCGGCGGCGCTGGGGTCGTCCGCGCCGCCGAACCCCCCGCCCGCATCGAACTTGGCGAGCCCGAAGTCGCCAATCTTCAGATGCCCCCGCTGGTCGACGAAGATGTTTCCGGGCTTCAGGTCGCGGTGCGCGATGCCCTGCGCGTGGATGTGCGCCAGCCCCTCCAGGATCTGGCGCATCCACGCCCACGCGCGCTCCTCGTCCACCGGCGCGGACGCCGCGGACTCGCGGTCCAGCACGTCGCGCAAGTTGGACCGGCAGTATTCCATCTGTATGTGCAGCCAAGTCACCGGCTTGGGGCTGGCGAAGCCGGCGCGCGATAAAGGACGACCCGAGAAAGTTCCCGTGCCCGTTCCCGTCGTTCCGAAATCGTCCGAAGTCTCCGTCGCGCCCCACGCGGCGGCCTCGTCGCTGGTGCCATCCGCGGAGTCGTCTACGCCGCTCGCGCGCCGACTCTTGCCCTGCGTCTCCACGGCGTCCTCAACCCAGGCCTGGTTGTACCGCACCACCGAGGCGTGTTCCAGGCGGGACAACGTGGCCACCTCGCGGAGCACGCGCGCCGCCGCCGCCGGCGAAACCGTCGCGCCCGAGCGGGTGGCCATCCTGATCTTCTTGATCGCGTACTCGCGGCCGTCCAGGCGGTTCACCGCGAGCGCGACTCGGCCGAACGCGCCGCGGCCGAGCTGACGGATCTCCTGGAAATCCGTCTCGTATCGCGAAGGAGGCAGCGCCGAGCGCGCGTCGGCAGAAGGCGCGGGCGGCGTATTCAGGCCGAGCGCCGCCAGCGGCGAAGATGGGTGTCGCGCCCACGTCTCTTCGCCCGGTCGTTTGCCGAGACGACTCGCGCTTCGCGGCTGCGCGTCACCCACCACGGGTGCTCCCGACGACAAAAGCTGCGTGTCCGTCGCGGCGTCTCCCCAGAACCTTTGCGCCGCCCACTGCGTCGCCGGGTCGCCGTCCAGCTTCGCTGCGGCGGCGCGTCCTTCCGCGTCAAACGCGCGGCGGAACGCGCGGTCGAAGTGTCGCGGTCGATGCAGCAGAACCTCGCGAAGCCAGCGCGGCAGGACGCCGCATCCGCGGAGCTGCGACGTGAGCGCAGGGAGCGCGTGCGGCAGCGGACCTCCGTTCGAATCGCACAGCAAACGCAGGAGGTGGCCGACGAGAAGATGTAACCTCCGCTCGCGTTTTGCCGCGTCCGCGTCGTCGTCCTCGCTCGTCCCGCGCTCGTCGCCTTCGTCCAAATCCCGGTCCTCGTCATCGTCAGGCTCCGAAGCGTACGCGCCCGCGTGGCTGGAGTGCACGGCGGACCCCATGTACTCCAGGCCGCGCACGATCGTATCCACAAAGTCGGAAGAGCTGCCGTGCCCTCGCGACGACACGTCCGCGCGCAGCCAGTCGCGAGGCGCGGACGATTCGCTCTTTTTCTCGCCGACGCGTTCGCCGCGGCGTCCAGGTGACCGGCGCTCCGCCGCGGCCCAGCCCGGAGAGTCTTCGTCGGACGATTCGTCGTCCGACGAAGTCTCATCGGAAACCTCTTCGGATGACGAAGAAGATGTCGATGTCGTGTCGTGCTTTTCCGGTGCGTCCTCGTGCTTCAGCTTCGGGGTCGCCGCGCGCGGCGGCGCCGAAGCCTCGGCTTTCTCCTCTTTCCTCGCCGGCGCCGCCGAAACCGGCTCCGGCTCCGACTGCGCAACGCGCCGCCTCGACGCCGCGCGGAGCCTCTGGCGCGCCATGGTCGGCAGGCCGCGGGGCGCCGCATCGCCGGCGCTCGCCGCCGCCGCCGCCGCAGCGACGGCCATTTCCTCCCAGTCGTCCTCCTCGTGAAGCGCGAAGTCCCCGAACGCCTCGCCGAAGTCGTCGAGGTCCCCGAGCGCGTCTCGGGATTGGTCCGCCTCGGTGCGCTCGGCGTCGTCCGCGTCGGCACCGCCCGCCCCGGGCGATTCCGTCTGGCTTCGGCCCTCGCGCGCGCCTTCACGCGTGGCCATGTCGCCGCCGGTGTCGCCGCCGGTGCCGTCGCCGGTGCCGCCGAGCGACTCCTCCACTAAGGCGTTGCGCAGCGCCTCCACCAGGTTGAACACCATGACGTCGCCCTCGAGGCTCGTGGCGAGCTCCGCGGCTTGGGTCTCGAGCGCGGTCTCGAGCGCCTCCAGGCGATCGCGGGGGAAGCCCTGGCTCTCCTCGGCGTCAAGCTTCACCCCTGGGGGGCGTCGCGGGTACCCGGGCGCGTGCCGCACCACGAGGACCGCGACGGGGTCGTCGCCGTCCGCCCCATCGCCGAAGCCTGCGTGAGACACCCGAATTCGATACTGCTTGCGTTCGCGCTCGTCGAAGGAGAAGTCGTCCTCGTATATCGCCTGCAGCGCTGTGAGCTCCTCCTCCCACTGCGACCATTCCGTCGCATCGGGGGTCGCGCCGCCGCCCGCCTTCTTTTTCTTCGCCATCCCGGCGCGCCTCAGCACTGGGCGCGCGTAGTCGCGGACCTTCGTTGTTTGCTTTGCGCGCCCTTTTTCTTTTTCGTTTTCCAAGACTTTGCAAGAATCGAGTCCAGAAATCGCGCCGGTTGGCTGACCGCGAAACGGTGATTCAAGAAACGTCTGTTTGAACGAACCGTTATTCATCGAACAGTCGAACATCCGCGAAAGAAAATAGCACGGGTGACGCTCAACAACCACGGCGTGTCTACGAGTTCGAGGTTTCTGCCCGGCCCGAGGACCCAAGCGCGGGACACAGCGGCAGGCGCACCGGTCCATCGCGCGCGGACTTTCGGATAACGCCAGCCGATTACGTCGGGTGAGTCAGCGCGGCGTCCCCGCAACGGTGCTCGTGCGGCTCGCGTGATTCGTGTTCGCATTTCGACGCGTCACGGCATAATTCTTGCGGGGGAAAGAGCGCGGAACCTCGCGATTCGAACGAGAGCGCCGTCTCAGCGCGCACTGGGGGCGCTCGGATTAGCCGGGCGACCATGTCTAGGATGGGTAAGGGATCCAGGAGTTTGCGTCTGGACGACGACGACGATGACGACGACGGGTACGTGCCTCCCCGCCCCCGCCGAAGACCCGAGCGGGCCGATTCTTCGAGGTCTTCGAGGCGATCGTCAAGAGACCAGCCTAAGATAGGCGACGACAGGTGGGGTGACTCGGACCGGGGCGCGTTCAAGAACCGCGAGAGCGAGAGCTCGTACAAAGACCGGCATGAGAAGGAGGAGGACTTGCACTCTCAGATCAAGTCCACATGGATGACTCCGGCCGAGGAGGGCGATAAGAAAGGTGAGAAGAAGGAGCAAAGCATCATCGGGAAAGCCAAGTTGGATGTCATGCAAGTCGCCGTGGGTGCGCAGATGATGACTAAGCACAAGGCGTTCATGGAACGGTCGCCATTGGTGATCTCCCCGCGGACGTGGTACATGCGCAAGTGGGATCTGGTGACGCTGCTGCTGCTTCTGTTTACCGCGGTTGTCACGCCGGTGGAGGTGGCGTTCCTGCAGACGAGCCTGTGGAGCATACTGTTCTGGATCAACCGGTCGGTGGACGCGCTGTTCGTGTTTGACATCTTCCTCAACTTTTTCGTCGCCGTCGTGGACCCCGAAGACGGCCAGCTGGTGTTCCACCACCCGACGATCATCAAGACGTACCTCAAGGGCTGGTTTACCATCGATGTTATCTCCGTCATGCCCTTTGATATGCTCTCGCTCATCTTCAACAACGGCGAGGTGGGCAAGCTCAAGATCCTGCGCGTGCTGCGGCTGTTGAGGCTGATGAAGCTGCTGCGCATCCTGCGCGCCGGGCGCATCTTCCAGCGCCTCGAGACACAGTACCAAATCGACTACTCGAAGCTGGAGCTGGTGAAGTTCGTGCTCCTAGCACTCATCACCTCGCACTGGATGGCGTGCGCGTTCGGGATCGTCGCGGACTTGGAAGAATCGGAGTACAACTGGATGTACTACACCGACTTCAACAAGTACACGGAGAACGGGTTGCTGACGGAGGGGATGGACCCGCGCGGCGTCGTCTCAGACGTAGACATTTACTTCGCCGCGTTTTACTGGTCGTCCATGACCATGACCACGATCGGGTACGGCGATGTCGTGCCGAGCACGCTCATCGAACGCATCTTCTGCTCGATCATGATGCTCGTCGGTGCGTTCGCGTACGGCTACATCATCGGCGCCGTGGGAAACGTGATCACCCAGGCGAACGAAAAGAAGAACAAGTTTTACGCGCTGATGGGCGAGCTGAACTCGTTCCTGGACGAAGGCAGGCTGACCCGGGCGCTGCGCATCCGGCTGCGTGAGTACTTCAAGTACAAGATGGCCAGCACGAATGTCTCCGCGCATACCGCGCTCTTAAAGCTGATGTCCCCGGCGCTGCGCGCGGAGATCACGCTGTGTATGAACACGTGGATCACGAAGGTTGGCTTTTTCAAGAAGTGCCCGGAGGCGCTCGTGATTCAGCTCACGCTCTCCATCAAGCAGCAGACGTTCCCACCGCAGGAGAAGGTGATCGTGCCCGGGGACTGGAGCGACCGTATGTTCATCGTGCGCAAGGGCGTAGCGATCTGTCGCCAGAAGATCATCACCACCGGGCAGGTGTTTTGCGTCGAGTCCCTGTACAAGGAGGGGAAGGTTGCCTACAGCGCGCACGCCGTGACGTTTTGCGACTTGTACACCATCGAGCGCGACGTGCTTCTCACCGCTTTGAAGCACTTCCCCGAGATGGCGTCGCACTTCAAGCTGCTGTCGCTGCGCCGGCTCTTCTTCGACGAGGTCATGGCTTACACCAAGGCGTACCGTGCGCTCGAGGAGGACGGCAAGCACGCCGTGCTCGACAGCGCGATGGATGAGCGCCCGGCGTTTTACCTGGAGAAGCTCCGCATCGAGTACGGCGAGGACGGCGAGGGCATGGGCGAGGCGGGCGAGAAGATCCAGCGCATCAAAGTGCGCGCGGCGACCACACTGCAGCGTCTGTTCCGGGGGTACAAGAGCCGGCGGGAGGTGAACGTGGTGGCGGCGGAGGCGGGAACATACCCCGTGTTCCCCACGCAGCTGCGCCAGAGCGACTCGGCGGCGTACTCGGCGCGCGCCATCGACGTTCTGCACCACCGCGTCGGCACTGGTTTGTACGCGCTGCACGAGAAGGTTGACCGTCTGCTGGGCGTGGAGAGAGACCCCACGCCCAAGTGGTTCGCCGAGCAGGGCAAGAGCGGGTTCCAGTTCTGCACCGCCTTCGATTCGACCGGACAGCGCTTCGAGCGCGCGACCGCGCCGGTATCCTCCGCTTCGCTCAAGAAGGGCGTGTCGCTCGGGAGCGTCAGCTTCGGCTCGGCGACGCCGACTGCGCCGGCGCAGCGGAGCGACGGCGGCGCGAGCGCGGAGAGCCGCGAGCTGAACGCGCAGACGCCCCTGGCGCCCCGCTCGGCGGCGGCGGCTTCGTTCTCGGGAAGGCCTTCGTCGACGTCCGAAAGAGACGCCGACCTGCGGGAGCTCCGCGCGGAGCTCAGGGAGGCGCTCGCGGTGATGCGCGGCGGCGCGGTGGCGACGCGCGCGCCGGACAGCGGCGGGTTCGCCACGCCGCTGTCCGGCGCGGGCGACGGGTCTCTCGCGGCGCGCACCGCGCAGCTGCAGTCGCTGGTGGGCGACCTGGCGCAGCAGGTGCACGCGGTGTCGCGCACCATCTCGGGCATGTCCGACGCTCAGCGCACGTTCCAGGAGCGCTCGCAGCGCACCATCCTCGGGCACCTCGAGCAGGCGCAGGCGCGCATCGCCGACCAGGTGGCGCGCGCGGTGGCGGCGGCCGGGGGGGACAGCGCGCGCCTTTCCACGGGGACGCGGCCGAGCGCGATGGCGTCTGGGGGTGGGCTGGGGATCACGGAGTCGGACCCCCCGCCGAGGTACGGGGGGAGGCCACCGAGCGGGGGCGGCGCGTACGACCGCGACCGCGAAGAGCGGCCGCAGTACGGGCGGCAGCCGTCGCTGCAGCGGCGGCCGCTGAGCGGCGGGCCGCCGTCGGACAGGCGCTCGTACATGTAAAACGCTCGGTCGAGACGCTCGCGGAGAGAAAAAGAAACTTTTCGACGGCGAAGAAGAGCGCGCGACGGTATACCACCAGTAACGAAACGATAGAACATATGATACTCCACGCGCGTTCGTCTGCGACGCTCACGGAAGCTCACTTCGCCTCTACGGCGCTCGGAACGCCCGTGAGCGCGCCCAAGAGCTCGGCGGCGAGCTCGTCGGTGAGCCCCACATCGTGCGTCGTGCGCACGAACCGGCTCGACCACGCGTTTCCGTCCGGGACAACTTGCTTGTCGTCCACGATGGCGAAGTCAGGCCAGGCGGCCTGGTCCGCGCCGAACCTCTCCTCCATGTAAGTCGCGATCTCCACGATGCGCGTCGTCTTCACGGCGTCGTCGTGCGCGACGCTGTCCTGAAGATGGGGATTGCCGGGCGTGCGACCCACGACGCGTTCGCCCTGCGCGCCCATCCTCCCGAAAGTGTACGCGATGTACTCCTCGAACGCGCGCCAGTACGTGGACAACACCACATCCGCGCCGCTCTTTTCCAGAACGTCGCGCAGACGATCCACTTTGTCCTGCTCGAGGTTGATCTGGGGCGCGGTGGCGGTGCGGTTCAGCACGCCGTCGATGTCGAGGAACAGAAGAGGCACCTCGCGCGCATCCTTTCCGGAGGAGCTGGATAAGGCCGCCATGGGCA
>MDSV01118213.1_pt1 | contig 10012 bp, 12 predicted proteins | sample 810851 | NCBI WGS metagenome assembly MDSV01 (sample SAMN05326640, study PRJNA326480) | marine metagenome | isolation source: seawater | place: Atlantic Ocean: North East | collected 2012
CCATTCCGAACTCGGAAGTCAAGCCTTTCAGCGCCAATGGTACTTTGTCTTAAGACATGGAAGAGTAGGACATTGCCAGGCATATTCAAGAATGAAAAATCTCATAATTGTTACTGGTGGTGCAGGATTTGTAGGTTCAAATCTTATCGAATTTTTATTGAGAGAGACAAAATTTAATATTATTAGCTTGGATAATTATTCATCTGGTACAAAAAAAAATCATATTAAAAATAGAAGAGTTAATTACATTAAGGGGAATACATCAAATATAAATAAAATTTTAAGTAAAAAAAAAAATAAAATTAAATCTATTTTTCACTTTGGTGAGTTTGCAAGAATCTATCAAAGTTTTCAAAAATTTGATATTTGTTTTAACTCAAATACAATTGGATCTTTGGCAGTATTTAAATTTTGTTTAGAAAATAATATTAAACTTGTTTATTCAGCAACTTCTGCAACTTTAGGTAAAAAATTTAATGATAAAAACCTCTCACCTTATGCTTTTACTAAAGCAAAAAACTTAGAATTATTGGAAAATTTAAAAAAATGGTTTAATTTTAAATTTGAAGTTGTATTTTTTTACAATGTATATGGTCCAAGGCAAATTAAAGTTGGAGATATGGCAACTGTAATTGGAATATTTGAAGACCAGTATTTAAATAAAAAACCTTTGACCGTTGTGAAACCTGGAACTCAAACTAGGAGATTTACCCATATTTATGACACTGTTAAAGTGTGTTATGAAGCTTTTACGGCAAATAAATCCAAGTATTATTGCATTGCTAATACTAAATCTTATTCAATTTTAGATGTAGCAAAAATGTTTAAAATGAGAATTATCTTTTTAAAACCAAGATCAGGTGAAAGATATACCTCAACATTGACAAAAATTTCAAATAATAACAAAATAACTCAAAGATTTGGAAGATTACAATTGAAAGATTACGTAAGTTCCTTTATTAAATCTTGCAAATTATGAAAATAAAAAGTTCATTAAAATCGATTAAAAAAAGAGACTTAAACTCCAAACTTGTAAGACGGAGAGGAAGGGTTTACGTAATCAATAAAAAAAACCCCAAATTTAAAGCAAGACAGAAATAATATTTTTGATGAATTTGGTTTCTATTTCAGAAAATAAAAAGTTAGAAAAAAGAATAGCAATCACGCCAGAAATTGCAAAGAAATATTTAAGTTTAGGATTCAGTTTATATTTGCCAAATGAATATGGATCCCATTTAGGTTTTAAAGATGAATACTACAAAGCTTTAGGAGTAACTTTTTTAAATGATGAAAAGGAAATAATCAGCAAGGCTGATATAATTGTAGAATTGGGTTTGCCAGACGAGAATATTTTATCTTTTCTAAAAGAAAATCAAACCTTAATTGGATCACTAAATTCCTTTTCTAATAAACAAAAATTAAGTCAATTAAAGTCAAAAAAAATTAATTGTTTTTCATTGGAGTTATTGCCAAGAATTACAAGAGCTCAATCTATGGATATTTTATCATCTCAAGCAAACCTTGCAGGTTACAAGGCAGTGGTAGAGGCTTTTCAAGTATATGAAAGAGCAATTCCAATGATGATGACAGCAGCTGGCACTGTCCCAGCCGCAAAAGTATTAGTAGTTGGAGCAGGAGTTGCTGGGTTACAAGCTATTGCAACTGCAAAAAGAATGGGGGCAGTAGTTTTTGCAACTGATGTAAGAATGGCGTCAAAGGAACAAGTAGAAAGTTTAGGTGGAAAATTTTTAACCGTTGAAGGATCTGAGAACCTTGAAACTGAAGGAGGTTATGCAAAAGAAGCATCAGATGATTTTAAAAAGAAACAAGAAGATTTATTGTCTGAAACTTTAAAAAAAATAGATATTATAATTTGTACTGCTTTAATACCAGGAAAAGAAGCGCCTAAAATAATAAAAGAAGAAATGTTTAAAAATCTTAATTCAGGTTCAGTAATTTATGATTTGGCAGCAATTCAAGGTGGCAATACAGTATTCACCGAGGTTAATAAAATAATTGAAAAAAATGGAGTAAAAATATTAGGGGAGTCAAATATTTTAAATAAATTACCAGTATCTGCCTCTAATCTATACGCAAAAAATGTATTTAATTTTATTTCTAACTTATATGATAAAGAAAACAAAAAATTAAATATTAATCTAGAAGATGAAATTATTGAAAAAACATTGGTAAAGTAGAACATGGAAATAGATCCTTTTATATTTAGACTAAGTATTTTTATATTAACAATATTCGTCGGATATTATGTCGTTTGGAGTGTGACACCATCATTACATACACCTTTAATGTCAGTGACAAATGCTATTTCTTCAGTAATAATTGTGGGTGCAATTATTGCAGCATTATCAGGTGACGAAGGTGTAATATTTTCATCATCTAGTATTTATGGTTTTTTAGCGATTATTTTAGCAGCAATTAATATTTTTGGTGGATTTCTTGTAACCCAAAGAATGCTCGCTATGTATAAAAAAAAGAAAAAGGACAAGAAATAAATGTCAGCAAATCTTTCAGCTATTTTATATTTAATTTCAGGAGTGTTATTTATTCTAGCTTTGAGAGGATTATCATCCCCAGAAACTTCAAGACAAGGTAATTTTTTTGGAATTATTGGAATGATTATTGCAGTAACTGTTACTTTTCTATCAGTTGGTAATTTTACAATAGGCTTTATTTATGTGCTTATATTTCTTGCTATCGGTGGTAGCATAGGTGCTTTCATTGCTTATCGTATACCAATGACTGCAATGCCAGAATTAGTTGCTGGATTTCATAGCCTTGTTGGTTTAGCAGCTGTATTTGTTGCAATTTCGGCTTTTATAAATCCTCAAGCTTTTAATCTTGGGAGTCCGGGTAATATAAAACTCGCAAGTCTTATAGAAATGGCAATTGGTGCATCAGTTGGTGCAATAACTTTTTCTGGGTCAGTAATAGCTTTTTTAAAACTTCAAGGAATTATGTCAGGTTCACCAATTACTTTTAAAGGTCAACACATATTAAATGCATTAATATTAATTTTAATTGTAGTTTTAACTTTTTATCTTTGTGCAACTCAATCATCTAATTTATTTTGGATTTTAATTGCAGTTTCTTTTTTAATTGGCTTTTTAATTATTATTCCAATTGGTGGAGCTGATATGCCAGTTGTAATTTCTATGTTGAATTCTTATTCAGGTTGGGCAGCTGCAGGAATTGGTTTTACTTTGGAAAACACAGCTTTGATTATTACTGGTGCATTAGTTGGTTCCTCTGGTGCTATTCTTTCCTATATCATGTGTAAAGGAATGAATAGATCTTTCTTTAATGTTATTTTGGGAGGTTTTGGAGCCACTGAACAGTCAACAAATAATCAAAACAAAGAGCAAAAGCCTGTTAAAAGTGGAAATGCCGATGATGCTGCTTTTTTAATGAAAAATGCGTCCTCTGTGATCATTGTTCCAGGATATGGAATGGCAGTAGCCCAAGCTCAACATGCTTTAAGAGAAATGGTCGATACATTGAAGAAAAATGACATTAAAGTTTCCTACGCAATACACCCTGTTGCAGGAAGAATGCCGGGGCATATGAATGTACTTTTGGCAGAGGCAAATGTACCATATGATGAAGTATTTGAACTAGAGGAAATAAATAATGATTTTGCAAATGCAGATGTAGCATTTGTAATTGGCGCAAATGATGTAACTAATCCAGTTGCAAAAACAGATCCTCAGAGTCCAATTTATGGAATGCCAGTTTTGGATGTTGAAAAATGTAAGTCTGTTCTATTTGTAAAAAGAAGTTTGTCTCCTGGTTATGCAGGGATTGATAATGACTTATTTTACAGAGAAAATACATTGATGTTGTTTGCAGATGCAAAAAAAATGACTGAGGATATTACAAAAAACTTATAGTTTAAATGTATACAAAAATTTTTTGTGATATTGCAGATTTATCATTAATAAGAAAATTTAATAAAAAAAAAATTGTAAAGGGTTTCACAACCAACCCTTCTTTAATGCGAAAGGCAGGTGCAAAAAACTACAAATCTTATTCAAAACAGATACTTAAAATTTGTAGAAATAAACCTATTTCATTTGAGGTTTTTGCTGATGATCAAAAATCTATGATTGAGCAAGGAATAAAGATCAGTACTTGGAGTAAAAACGTTTATGTTAAAGTACCTGTAGTAAACTCCAAAAATAAATTTTCTGGAAAAGTAATTAAAGAACTAAATAATAAAAATATTAAATTAAATATAACAGCAGTTTATACCTCAAATCAGACAAAGAAAATTTTAAAAAATATCAATAAAAAAACGAAGGTAATAATATCAATTTTTGCAGGACGAGCAGGGGACGTGGGCAAAGACCCAATACCAGAGTTTTTTAAAAGTATTAAATTGGCAAAAAAATTCCAAAATGTTGAAATATTATGGGCAAGTGTAAGAGAACCTTATAATTATATACAGGCAAAACAATTAGGTTGTCATATCGTTACAATTCCACCACCAATTATTGAAAAAATAGAAAATTTTGGAAAATCATTTGATAAATTAACTATAGAAACTGTAAAAGGTTTTTTAACTGATAGTAAAAAGTCCAAATTTAAAATCTAGAGTAAATATATTTTTAATGTCTAGTTATTTTAGTTTTGGTTGCGGGGGACGGATTTGAACCGCCGACCTCAAGGTTATGAGCCTTGCGAGCTACCAGGCTGCTCCACCCCGCGATAATTAAATTCTATTCTTAAGTTTATTAAGTTTCTTTACTCTTTTTATATTTTCTTGGAGAATTCTCTTTTTTTTCTCTGAGGGTTTTTCATAAGTATTTTTTAACTTTATTATTTTAAAAAAACCATCTCTTTGCAGTTTTCTTTTTAAAACTCTTAAAGCCTGTTCTATATTGTTATCTTTTACTTCTATTTTAATAACTACCCCCAAAAAGCGCACTAGTTAGCACTTTAAATTTTGTTTGTCTATTATATTTAATTATTCGATTGTAACTTTTCCTTCTCTTTTTTTTCTCTTTTAATTCTTCTTTCCGCTTTTTCTAATGCATCTATTAGGTCTTTTTGACTAAAAAGTCCCATTGCCACGGGATCCTTGGCATTTAAATTGTTAAAGTTCCAATAGCTTTTGTTTCTAATAGCTGTTGCTGAATTTTTTGTTATACCTACAAGCTTGGCTATTTGGGAGTCTTTTAAACTAGAATGTTGTTTAATTAACCATAGAGCAGAGTCAGGCTTATCCTGACGTTTAGATAAAGGAATATATTTTTTTAATTTCTTTTCTTCACTTTCAATCTTTATTTCAACTGTATTTAATACTAAGGCTCTATTAGTATCTTTTGAGGATAAGTTTATTTCTTCCCTAGTGAGTTGACCTGCTATTATCGGATTATATCCAATTATTCCTTTTGCAACTTCTCCATCAGCTATACCTTGTATTTCTACCTCATGCATTTTACAAAAATCAGCAATTTGTTTAAAAGTTAAAGAAGTATTCTCAACTAGCCAAACAGCGGTTGCCATTGGCATTAATGGGGCATTATTCATTATTTATTTTCTGATCTAAAATTTTGGAATTTCTTATTAAATTTACTTACTCTTCCTTTATCAAGTAATTTTTGTTTACCGCCTGTCCAAGCTGAGTGCGATTTAGGATCAATTTCTAGCTTTAAGATCTCACCTTCCGACCCCCACGTAGATTTAGTCTCAAACTGACTTCCATCTGTCATTTCTACAGTTATTTTATGATAGTTAGGATGTAAATTTTTTTTCATAGGCGGTCTTATAGCAAAAAGTTAAATAAAAACAATTAAAAGTTAATCAATTTTTTCATCATTTTTGGATAAATAGTGCTACTTGCTGCCCTAATATCTATACTATTATCATAAAATTTACTAGTGTCGTTTATTGTGCCACCAGCCTCTTGAACAATTAGTACTCCAGCGGCTATATCCCATAAATTAATTTTATTGTGAAAAAAACCATCTAATCTTCCTGATCCTACGTAGGCCATATCAAGAGCAGCGCTCCCAGAATTTCTCATATTTAAGCTTGGATATATTATCTTTAATCCTTCTTGATTTGATGCAAATAAACAATCTTCAATATCACTTTTATTTGAAACTCTTACTCTATGATTGTTAAAATAAGTTCCACCATCTTTTTCTGCAAAAAATATTTCATTTTTAATTGGATCAACTATTAAAGCTGATTTCAATTCATTATCTATTTTAAGTGCAATAGAAATTGCAAAATGAGGTATACCATGTAAATAATTTGTTGTGCCATCTATCGGATCAATAATCCAAATTTTATCTTTGTCATTATTAACTATTTTTCCACTTTCTTCTGTTAAAAATGAGTAATTTTTTTTTGCTTTAGTTAGCTCTTCTATAAGAATTTTTTCAACTCTTTTGTCAGTTTTAGTTACAAAATCTCTTGGTCCTTTTTTTGCAACTTGCAAATTTTCTATTTCTCCAAAGTCTCTAATAATTACTTTTGATGCTTTTTCGCAAGCTTGAATCATTATATTTAAGTTAGGAGAAATAGAGTTCATTATTAAATCTTCTTTACATATTCAAGTGTTCTACTATCTAAAATAATTTCGTCTTCTGCTTCAATAAATGGTGGTACTTGGATTTTAATTCCATTATCAAGAATAGCTGGTTTGTATGATGATGAAACTGTTTGCCCTTTTAACGCAACATCAGTTGTAGCAATTTTACACTGTACTTGGTTTGGAAGCTCAATTGAAATTGGACTTTCATTATAGAAACTTACAGAAACATCTAAATTTTCAGTTAATAATTTCCTTTTTTCACCTAATATATCCTTTTGTATCTCTATTTGCTCAAAAGTTTTGGGATTCATAAAAAAATAATTATTTTCATCTGTATAAAGATAATTAAAATTAATTTCCTCTAATGATGCTTTTTCAACAGACTCACTTGATCTAAATCTTTCATTTAATTTTGTATTTTTACCCACACTTTTCATTTCAATTTGGGCAAACGCGCCACCTTTGCCAGGTTTAACATGTTGTGTTTTTAGAACTTGCCATAAATCATTTTTGTATTCAAGAAGCATCCCAACTCTTATTTCACCTGCATTTATTTTCATTTCAATAGTTTAATAGCCTTTAAAGGTTTGTATTTTTTATTCTTCCAAATGTAGCCTGAGATAGCTAAAAAATTTACATTATTCAATAACAGATTTTTATAATTTTGAGCGTTGATGCCACCTATCGCTACTAATGGAATATTTGTCAATTTTTTTACTTTATTTAAAATTTTAGTATTGGCTTGAAATTTGGCTTTTTTTGTTTTTGTTGGATAAAAAGCTCCAAAGGCTAAATAGCTTGCATTTAATTTTATAGCTTTCTTTGCAAGTCTAATGGAGTTATGACATGTAATTCCTATAATCTTATCTCCAATTACTTTACGTGCCTCTTTAATAACAACATCTTTTTGCCCTAAATGACAACCATCTGCATTAAGTTTACTTGCTAACCATGGGTCGTCATTTATTATAAACTTCACTTTTTTCGCTAGGCATATTTTTCTAATTCTTTTTCCAATAATTATTTTTTGATTTAAAGAGTATTTTTTAAGCCTCAATTGAAATAAACCTACTTTATTTGTGTTTAAAACTAATTTGAGATCTTTATAAAATTTTTTAGTTACTTTATTTGGAGAAATAAGATAAACAAATTTTTTTTTATCTATTTTCAAGCTCGTTAGACCATTTCCCTTTAGCAGCCAAAGAACACATCTTAGCCCTATGATTAAATACATTTTGAGTTGCTGCTATATCCTTAGTATTTTCTGACCACTTCCTAAGAGCACTTTTTTGTAGAGCTCTTCCATATGAGTAAGTCATTATAAATTCAGTATTGTTATTTTTATTAATTAAATTCAAATTTTCAGTAGCCTCTACTTCAGATTGGCCCCCAGATAAAAAAGCAATACCAGGCACTTCACTTGGAACTGAATTTTTAATGCATTCAAGTGTTTTGTGTGAAACCTCTTCATTAGAGATTTTATTTTTAGACTTATTTCCAGCTAATATCATATTCGGTTTTAAAATAATTCCTGAAAGATCAACTTTGTGTAATATTAATTCTTCAAAACATTTTTTAATAACCTCTGATGTTTTACTTAAACAAAGATCAGCAGAGTGATCTCCATCCATTAATACTTCAGGCTCTACTATTGGAACCATTCTACTTTCTTGAACAAGGGCAGAGTATCTGGCAAGAGCATGAGCATTACTATTAATTGCAAGCTTACTGGGATAATTTGCACTTAAACTATAAACACCTCTCCATTTTGTAAATCTTGCTCCAAGATCATAGTATTTTTTTAGTCTATCTCTGAGCCCGTCCAAACCCTCTGTGATTTTTTCTTCTAAAGAGTTTGCTAAATCTTTTGCACCTGTATCAACTTTAATTCCAGGCACTGCACCAGCAGATGATATTAATTCTGGGATAGATTTTCCAAGACTTGTCTTTTGGTTTATTGTTTCATCATAAAGAATGACGCCACCAATACAATCTTTCATACTCTCTGATGTTAAGAGTGTTTCTCGAAATAAAAGTCTGTTTTTTGGGTTTGAACTCACACCAACATCGGTAAGTCTTTTCGTCATAGTTCCATTGCTTTCATCTGCAGCTAGGATACCTTTTCCATTAGAAACTATTTTCATTGCTATTTTATTTAGTTCTGACATATTAATTTAAAGCAATTATACCAGGAAGTTTTTTACCTTCAAGATACTCCAAAAAAGCTCCACCCGCAGTTGAAACAAAATTAAAATTATTTACAGCATTTAGAGTGTTCAATAAAGAAACAGTATCCCCACCCCCCACAACAGAGAAAATTTTGTTTCTTTTATTATTTTCAATTATTTTTTTTGCTATTTCAACACTACCTTTAGCGAAATTAGGATTTTCAAAATATCCAGCTGGTCCATTCCACAATATAGTTTTACTTTTATCTATGGTATTTTTTACTTTGTTAATAGTTTTTGGACCAATATCTAGAATCATTTCATTAGAAAGGATTTGATGTAATTCTTTATTTTGTGAGAGACCATTTAAATCTTTCGATACAGCAACGTCTTCAGGATAAATTATTTTACATTTCTCTTTTTTCGAAAGTGACATGATATCATCAACGATTTGATTGCAATTTTTTTCCTTAATAGATTTTCCAATATTATTTCCAAAATATTCAATAAAATTATTAGCCATACCTCCAACAATGATAATATAATCAAATTTGGTTATTAAATTCTTAATAATATTTATTTTTGTCGAAATTTTAGACCCTCCAATTATGCAAGTTACTGGTTTAGTTATTTTACTTGTAATTTTATTTAAAGCATTTACCTCTAAGTCAAGTTGTAATCCAGAAAAAGATGGTAAAAATTTAGAAATTTTATCTATTGATGCATGTGATCGGTGCGAACATGAAAAAGCATCATTAACATAAATATCACCTAAGCTTGCAAGATGCTTTGCAAATTCCTGATCATTTCTCTCTTCTTCAATATAAAATCTTATATTCTCTAATATTATGATTTCTTCATCAAACCTATCAAAAAAATCTTTGTTTTTTATTTCATTAATATTTTCTGTGATTAGTTTAACACTCACATTTAACTTTTTTTGTAAATCTTCACTAATAGGTCTTAAAGATAATTCTTTAACAATCTTTCCATTCGGTCTACCAATATGAGACAAAATTATTATTTTAGCTTTTTCTTTTATTAAAAGATTTAGACTAGGTAGAATTTTATCAATTCTTGTTGTGTCACTTATTTTTCCATTTTTTAAAGGAACATTGAGGTCTAATCTCAATAAAACTTTTTTATCGTTGAGATTTTTTTCTTCTAAAATACTTCTCATTAAGAGATTTTATGTAAATTTTCAGCTATATCGCACATTCTATTAGAAAAACCCCATTCATTATCATACCAAGCAGAAATTTTACCCATATTAGTTCCAACC
>MDSV01184679.1_pt1 | contig 10012 bp, 6 predicted proteins | sample 810851 | NCBI WGS metagenome assembly MDSV01 (sample SAMN05326640, study PRJNA326480) | marine metagenome | isolation source: seawater | place: Atlantic Ocean: North East | collected 2012
AATTTTCATAAACCAACTTTTAGAATTATCTATTTTTGATACTGATTCATAATCATCATCCAGTTTTTTATTATGTTTTATTTTAGGTATATTTTTTTTTATTTCATCTTGTCTATTTTCTAATGTTTTTTTTAAACTATGTCTAAAAACATACATCACACCAGATATAAGTTTACTAGTTATATTTCGTGCTTTATTTAATAAATTACTCATATATATATTACAATATTTTATATTTTTGCCGGTCTCATAATTAATACATTATCCTTTTTTATATTTTTAATTCTATTTCTTGTCACAATAAAATTATTTAAAAAATCACATTCAAAATTATTTTTATTATTTTTATATTGATTTTTTAAATAATTTAAAGCAATCTTATCATCTGTATAATTTTTACAAATACTTCTTATTTCCTTTTCAGGATAATCTTTTAATATATAACATAACCAATTATAAATTGTATTTTTATTCATATTTATACTATAAAAATTAACAAATCAATTTACAAAAAAAAAATATATATAAATTTTTTATAGTATTATTAATATTATATTATTAAACTTATTTATAAAAAATATATAAATTATTATATATTAATATAAGTTTCACTAAAATTATAAGTATTTGGTCTTAATTCTATTAATGTATGTAAAGGCATATTTATATGTGGTATATTAATTATATCTATACCCATTAAATATCCATATATTATACGTAATATTGCTTGATGTCCTATTATTATAACTATTTTATCATTATTTTCTATATTATAAATAAAATCTTTTAATCTATCAATTAAATCTATATAAGATTCACCAGATGGATATCTATAATTCAATTTATCAAATTTTCTCTTAGTATATTCTTCTGGATATAATTTTTTTATTTCTTCATAAGTCTTATTTTCACATATACCAGCATTTATTTCATCTAAACACTTGTATATTTTATAATCAGACGTTATACATTTTGCTGTATTTATAGTTCTTATCAAAGTACTACAATATACTTTATAATTATTTATATTTGAATTTATGTATTTTGATAATTTATTAGCATATATTAAACCATCATTTGATAAATCACTATTTCCACCAATTAAATTATTTAAATTATATAATGACTGTCCATGTCTAGATAAATAAATTTTTTTTCTATTTATATTTATGTTTAATAAATTATTAATTATTATTTTATCATAATTTGATATTTGTTTATTTAAATTTAATACTATCTGTTCACTTATATTGTAAACTTTTATAAAATTCAAATTTTCAGATTTATCTATTGTTTCATAAATATTATTGTATAACTTTATTCTATATTTAAAATCTTCATAAAAATTTATATTATTATTTTTATAGTCATTTGAATGTTCTTTTAATACTATATTTTTATGAATTATAACTTCATCATCACAAATTGATTCAATAAATAATAAATTTATATTTTTTGGAGTTCTTTCAAATAATAATTTTCTTTTATTCTTATCTGTATTTGTAGCATCAAATATTCCTATATTATTATTATCTATTTTTAACCAATTTAATAAGTTATCATATAATTCTATCGATAAATTTAATCTAATTTGATTATATTCATCATTTAATGAATCAAAAAAAGATGAATCACTAAAATTATATTTTTCTCTTCTGAATTTTCCAACATTAAATATTTTCGTTTTTATATTACACCAATTTAAATATTTACATAATTTATTTGATATAAAACTTTTACCACGAGCCGGTAATCCAACTAAAATAATTATTAATTTCATATATATATCAATATTTATTATTTTAAATATTTACGATATAGTTCTTTTTTTTTATCTAAATTATTTTTTAAATTTTCTAATTCTTTTGGAGTTGGTATATTTTTTGTAAGAACATTTTCTAAATCTTGTCTATTTTCTATAGTTTTATTTCTACGGTATTTTCTAAATGATTCTGTAATTTCCTTATTTAAAAGTCTATATTCTATAACTATTTTTTTTAATATAACATTATTAACTTCAAAATTTTCAATAGTTTCTGTTATTCCAGAATCTATTTCTTCAAGTTCTTGTTCTGATATTTTTTCTAATGTTTTAGGTGTTTTTTCTATCTTCGTATCATATATTATCTGCTCAGGTCCTTGTTCTACTTTGAATGACATAGGTTTTAATGGTTTAGTTAAGTCTAGTTTGCTTTGTTCTTCTTTAGTAAGTCTATTTCTTTCAACTGCTTTATCTTTTAATGACTTAGTAAATTTTGAAACTAGTATGTCTGTTGACATTTTTTTAGTAGGTTCTTTAAAAAGACCTTCATTAGCCTCCTTTCTATCTGCTTTAATTTTATCAATACCTGCTTTAAACCGTTCGCCAGTTTTCCTTTCACGAAGTATTCTATATGCTTTAGTTTTTTTATCAATACCTGCTTTAAACCGTTCAGCAAGTCTGTTTTCTCTAAATTGTTCGGCACGTTCTTTATCTGCTTCTTTTTCACGGTATTGTCTAGTAATTTTCTCTTCGTCTGTGAGTTCTTCATTCAATTTATTTAAATTAGATAATGAATTTGCACCAACTACTCCATCAATTGATATTTTATCTTTATCTGTTTGAATATTATGTGATGAGTCTGTTGTATAACTATTTATAAGATTATAAACGGTTGCTAGTAAAACTGAAAATCCAGCCCAACTTAAAACAGTCCATGTTGTATTGTAATTACCACCGGTATGTTTATGTTTACTCTTTTTTAATAAGTTTTTTTTATAATTTAAATATTTTAATTTATATTTTAGATATTTTTGTTTATAATTCATATTATATTTAAGATATTTTTGCTTATAGTCCATATAATATTTAAAATAAAAAAAAAAATTTAATAATTTATTCTTTAATAAAATTATACTTTTTACATTCATCAAAGTTTAGATATAATTCTCTACAAAGGATTTGTTCGATATATTTTTTTTTCATAGTCGTATTTTTAGAATATATATCTGTGCATAATTTCATCATTTTAGTGGTATTTTCAACTTCATCTTTAAGATCTTCAAACTTACCCCAGAAATTAGTAGAAATTTGATGAATAAGAATATAAGAATATGGGGACATAAATCTTTTTTTACCACCTAAATAGATAAATGTAGCAGCTGAAGCTATTAAACCATCAATATATGTATATACATCAATAGATAAATTTTGTAAGAAGTCAAACATAGATAATCCAAGATGAGCATCTCCACCATAAGAATATAAATGTAAATGTATAACAGGTTTGAATTGATTTCTGGATGAATTGATACTAATAGATGATTCTAAATCTTTAATTTGACTAATTAATTCTAAAATTTGAGGTGTATCAACATCATCATAAAAATAAATATGAGTGCCTTTAGTAATTATATTAATAGTTTTTTCAATATTTTCTTCATCAGATGTATCAGAATTATTTCTTTTTCTTTTCTTGTTAAAATTCATTTTTGACTAATAAATAAAAAAATCAATTTTAAATTATAATATTATATATATGGAAAGTTTTTTTTATGAAATATATTTAAAAGATTATGATAAAACATTAGTATATTGTAAAAAAGATGAATATAGAAATACAAAAAGTAATAAAATATTTACAAATATGTATATTTATGGAGACGATACAATAGTAGATGTAATAAATAAAATCAAAATAGGTATAATAGAAAATATAGAAGAATATGAAGACGAGAATTTTAAAGAACTTTCTGGATTTTTAAGTGCTAATTGGAATTATTATTCTGAATTTAAAAAAGAAGAATATCTATCTTATAATTTAAGTATAGACAATATAGAAGATAATGAATTAATAATAGGATACTTTGAAACCTATAAGAATTATAATTATTATATATCACCTAATTATTTTAAACAATTATTAGAAAATAATACAATATTAGAAAATGAATATAATAAACCAATAAATAGTTATATAAATTATGATAAAAAATATAATCAATCACAAATAATAAATTTTAATTTTGAAATAACTAAAAATGAATTATTTATAAAATATAATAATTTTCAATTATTTAATAATATAAAAAATGATACATATTCTGATTATGAAGTATTAAGTAGTTTATATAAAAATATAGATAATAATAAAAATGAATTGAAAAAAAATAATAAAGTAAATGTAAAAAATATAATAAAATATTTATCATTAGAAATATATAATGATACAGCAATAAATTTAATTGAATATTTTGAAAATATAAATTTAAATACAAATTATCCAATATGTATACTAAATTATAAAGATAAAAAAAAAATTCAAAAATATAAATTGTTTAGTGATGATGGAAATGTGCCATTTATGAAAATGAAAGATTTAAATAATATATTAAAATCAAAAAATAAAGTAAAAGAAAATAACATATTAATAAAATATTATTACAATAAAAATTATTATGATGTTTATATTTATGAAAACAAATATATAAATATTATATTTAATTTTGAAGAATTGAATATATTAAATATAACTTTAGAAAATATATTAATAATAATAAATAAAATATTGAAAGATTTAAATTTTAAAGTAGGATTGAGTGATAAAATCAATAATGTAGAAGAATTAATATATTATAATAATAATAATTATATAAAAATAAATAATAATAATGAAATAGTAAGTTCTCTAAATAAAATAAATATAGATATATCAAAATATATAAAAAAAAGAACAATAGAAGATGATTTTTTAAGATATATATTATTATTTAATACATATTATGATTTAGATTTAAAAACTTTAGATGTTTTATATAAAGATGATTCAAAAGTAATAACTGATAGTATAAAATATGTAAATAATTTAAATGATGAATGGACGATAATATTGAATAAAAATGAAGAAATAGTATATGATTTTAATAGATTAAAATTACAAAATAAGAGTTATAATTTATTTTATAAAAAAGGCAAAAATTATGATTCATATAATTATTTAAGAAAGTTTTATAAAAATATTATGACATTTAGTCAAGAAAAACAAACAACATTATTAAATTGTAATTGGAATGACTATTCTACAGAAAAATTAAAGAATTATTTATTTAATAATGAGTTTAAATTAGAGTTTGATTATAATAATAGTGATATAAATTCATTATTATATGATATACCTAAAGAAAATAAAGAATATTGTAAAAATATATTATATACATCTCAGCGTAAAACTGAATTAAAAGTTAATATTTATTTAAATACAATACAAATAGATATTAAGAATTATGATACTTTTATTGAATTACAAAATATTATATCAAGTGTAAATGAATTTATAAACTTTGTAAATTTAGATGATAATAAAGTATTAAAAATGAATCAAAATTTATATTATAATGTAAATAATAAATTGTATAATATATATAATAATATATATAATTTATATAATTATCAAAATAGTTCAAATATAAATGAATATTATAGTTATATATATTTTAAAAAATTGGAAGATGAGAAAATAGAAACTCTAGAACAATTAAAACCAAAAAAACAAATTAAAATATCAACTAATATAAATTTACTAGACAGTGATTCAGAAGATAGTGAAGATTCAATATTATCTCCAATAATTAAAGATGATGATACAGATGAAACAAGTGATGATAGTATATTTACAGATGAAGAATTAGAAGATATAAATGTAGAAAATTATAATAATGAATTAGAATATAAAACTCAATATTATAATACAAATAAACAATTAAGTAATACATTTTTTGATAAAGAATATAATGAATTGTGTAAATTAGAAAAAAGACCAAGTATTATATCAAAAGAAAATATAGAAATTCTTCAACAAAATGAAAAAAAAGGAATTATAAAAGTTAATAACAAAAATACAAAAGTCTTTACTGATTTAATTAATTTAGAAGAAAATATAATAAATGTAGAAATTTGGAATGAAAATATAATATTGGATTTAGAATCAATTGAAGCTTTATCAGTAGAAAAAAAAACTATTGAAGAACAAACAATTGAAAATAAAACAAAAAAAATTAAGTTAGCTTTATATAAAGGACGTGAATATAAATTTAGAATAAAATATAATATAAATGATACTAAAAAATATAAGTTGGTATTAGCAGAAAAATTATATATTCCAAGTAGTTATGATTTAAGATTTAATTTAAATAATATAATAACAACAAATATTAAATATAAAAATGAAAATGATGAATTATCATATGATGAATATTTAAATGATAATAGTGATAGTTTTGAGTTAATTTTTAATTATAGACAAACAATTCAAAATGATGAAAATTCTGTAAGTTTAGGTTTATTATCTGATAAATTATTAATAAATATTGAAGATATAGAAGGTAAATTATATAGTTTTTATAGTAATAATAATCCTAAAAAATATTATTATGATAAAGAATTATATGGTGATAACTATTTTGTTTGTTTACCCGGTAAATCATCATCATCTAAACAATTAAATAATTCTGATTATTCTCCGAATTTTATCACTGAAGGTAGTTCAGGAATATGTTGTATGAAAAAAGATAAACATAAAATAACTTCAATTCAAGACAATTATAAAAAGAAACCATATAAATTTATTAATGAAAAACCAGAAGTTTTAGATGAAAATGATTACAAATTAAAACATTTAAAATTAGGTAAGATTCCTAAATTTTTATATGATAATATTAAAACTTTTATGAATATACAACATACTGAAGATAAATATACAGATTTAGATTTAAAAACAGGACATATGTATCGTTTAGGTATTTTAGAAGATAATAATATATCAAATCTTATATTAGCTATATTATATACAATTAAATATGAAAATTTACAAGGAAAATTACATTTTATTAAAAATAATAAATATTTTACTAGTGAATTAATAAAAGAAATGTTTTCAAATTATATTACTAGTTTAGATATAAATGATTTAATTACTTATAATAGTGGAATATATTATCAATTTTCAGATAATTTATTAAAACTACAAGACTTAGTGTTTAATAATGATAAAAAAACTGAATTAAATACATCAAAAAGAGAAAAATTGATCAGAGATGGATTAATTGATTATATAAATAATAAATTTACACAACTTGATTTAAATTTAGTTATTGATATGATGTCAGATATTTTTAAAGTTAATATTATTATTATAGAAATATCTAGTGAAAATGATTCAATAAATAGTAGTATTAGATGTAATAATATTAATAAAAAAACAGGATTAAATAATACAAATTATGATAATTATTTCATTATTTTAAAAATGAAAGATATTTATCAACCATTAGTTATGTATAATGAAAACAAAAAAAATATGTTTAAAATTGTATTTAATCTAAAAGATGAACAAAGTCAATCAAATATTTATAATTTATATAATAAATGTTTACTTAAATATAATAACACATTATACAAAGAGGTGCTTGTTAATTCTATTTATCATAATATATCTATAGATAATTATTTAATACTTGAAGATAATCATCTAGAAGAATTATTAGAAAATGATATTAATATTAAATACGTTATTAATATGAAATTTATTAAAGTTGGTATATTACTATCACATTCTAAATTAGATGATTTATATATTCCTCTTAATTATTTAAAACACAGTGTTAATTATTTAAGTATATTAAATAATAAAACAATTAAACATATTTGGTTTGATAATATTAAAACAAGTAATATTATAAAAACCTTTACTGAAACACAAAAATTAATAAAAGATTATTATAATATTCATAATAATATCTTATTAAATTTAAATAATAAATACATTACTCATACAATAGATTCTAATACTTATATAATAGGTATTGGTTTAAATATAAATGAATTTATACCAATAAAAAATGAATTAATAACAAATATTAAATTAAATCAAGAAGATATTTTAATAGGTTATACTAATTATATTAGTGATTCAAAAAAAGAAATATCTATTATAAAAGATTTAAGAAATAATAATATTAATACAGCAATTTACTATAAACACTTCTTAGAATTTATAGGTAATAAATTAAAACAAAAAATTATTAATCAAGAAGAATTAACTAATATTATATTAACTAATTCTACAAGATTAAGAGATTATTTAAATAATGAATTAGAGGATTTAGTTGAAATAGTAGATAATTTGGATGAAATTGAAATGATTCAAATTAATAATAATGAATATGAATTAGATAATTTAGATGAAGATGATATGTTTGTATTAACAAAAGAATTATTTAGCATATTTTTAGATTATTTAGAATTTGATTTAATAAATAATAATTATAGACGAGAACAAATTTTAAATAATCTATTTAATAAAAAAATTATTTTAAAGGATGATAAAAATAATATAATATTAGATGAAAAAACAATTACTAATGAGTCTATTTATGATTTATATAATACTATATTAAGTGATAAATTTACACATTTAATTGGTGAAAAATACAATATTATCAAGGAAAATAATTATCAAAATACAATATATTGTAATGTTAAAACTAAAATAGTTGATGATGAGGGTAAACAATATGTATATTATAATTTTAAGAAATTATTAAAAACAAATGATATTAATTACAGTAATTGTATTTATTATCATATAGGTAAACACATTTTAAATTTTACAAAAGATATTATAAAACAAACTAGATTATTAATTGCTAATCAAATAAAAACTTCTATAGAAAATAATAATATTAATGATGAATTTATTGATTTAAGTTCAGTTATATATGATTATACTTTAAGTTCTAATTCTAATTTATATAATAATATACAAACAATTGATAATTTAGTAAATATTTTACTTTCTGATAAACATTGGTTAACTTATTTAGATTTAGTAGCATTAACTGAAGCAAATAATGATATACTATTATATATTATGTATTGTAGTGAAGATTCTAAAATTATAACAGATATTAATGTAATAGGACAAAAAAAAGAAACCAGTAAAATATTTTACATTTATATGGAACGTTTTTATAATAAAGATTTATATTATTATATGGAAGAAGCGTAATTTAGTATAATAAAATATATAAAACATAATAACAAAATCATAATTATAAAAACTTGAGTCTTATTTAAATATATTTTTTTTAAATATTTATTTAATCCTTTTAATTTATTATTCAAATTAACTAAATTATTTGACTCTTTTTTATTTGAATCAATTAGTTGTTCTAATGGTTGTTTAGTTGAATTAATAGAAGATTGATTAATAAGATTTTCTGATAAATAATTAATATCTTTATTTAAATTAATAGAAGATTGATTAATAAGATTTTCTGATAAATATGTAATATCATTATTTAAATCTTCTTTTAAATTTTGTAATGTAGCATCAAATTCTGGTATTTCTTTAAGAGATTTACTATTATTAACAATATATTCTCTTAATTTTTTCATTTTTGATCTAAGATTTTTTAGTCTATCTATATTAGATTTTTCGAGTCTAGTTTCTAATTTATCTAGTTTTTTTTTTAATTCATCTAAAAAATTAATATTTGCTCCACCTTTAAAATCTTTTTTATTATGATTAACACAATAATCTTCAAAAGATTTATGTATAGATTTTTCTGCAAATTTATGACATTTAATAAAGTCTTTCTTACCACCTTCAATCAGACCATTAAATTCATTTGAAATATTTTTTAAATAATAATTAAATTGTTTAAAATCTTGTATATTCATAATATATATAGAAATATTAATTTTTTTCAATTAAATTATTATATAATTTAATTAATTGATTTTTAACTTTATTATAATCTATTACATCTTTCATAGTATAAATAGAACAGTCAATTAATTTATTATTATAAATATAATGTTGTTCTATTTTGTCTATAATATTATTATAATTATCTAAAAATGATTTAGTAATAATTGGCATAAATAAAATATAATCACATGGAATATTGATTAATATATTACAAATTGCTGTATTAAAATTTTCATAAGTTATAAGTATATTATAATTTTTAT
>MDSV01000163.1_pt1 | contig 10011 bp, 9 predicted proteins | sample 810851 | NCBI WGS metagenome assembly MDSV01 (sample SAMN05326640, study PRJNA326480) | marine metagenome | isolation source: seawater | place: Atlantic Ocean: North East | collected 2012
ATCATTAAAATTTTTTCATATAAAAAATAAAAAATATCTTAATGATGTAATTTACAAATTATACGATCTTGGAATTATTAAAAATAGAAATATAAAATCTTTGATTGATGAATTAAAAATGATAAAAAATGAATATATGATTGAAAATATCATGTTGAAAAAATCTGATATTACATTTTTAGCCAATCAAATTATTAAAATGCCTATGATCAAACATACCCCTATAAAAATAAATAAAAATGATATTTTACAGTTTTTGAATTATGTATAATTATAAGCCACCTAAAGTAATATGTGAGATAGGCTGCAATCATATGGGTAATTTTGATTTAGCTAAAGAAATGATCAAAATAGCATGTGAATTTTGTAATGTTGATGTTGTTAAATTTCAAAAAAGATCAAATAATGAATTATTAGGTAAAGATTATTATAAGCCTCATCCAAATCCAGAAAACTCTTATGGTAAAAACTATGGAGAACACAGGGACGCACTTGAATTTAATATTGATCAGCATAAGGAGTTAAAAAAGTATTGTGAATCCTTTGATAAAATCTATTCTAGTTCTGTTTGGGATATTACATCTGCAAAAGAAATTATTTCATTAAATCCAGAATTGATTAAAATCCCTTCTGCTATGAATTTAAATTTTAATTTATTAAAGTATGTTTTAGAAAATTATAATGGCGAAATACATATTTCTCTTGGAATGACATTTAAGAATGAAATTGAAAAACTCATTAAATTTTTTGAAATTAATAATAAATTATCTAATCTTGTTTTATACTATTGTAAATCAACGTATCCTGTATATGAAAAAAATTTAGATTTACTTGAAATAGTAAATTTACAAAAAAAATATGGTCATATGATTAAGTGCATAGGTTTTTCTGGACATCATACTGGGATTTCAGTTGATGTATCAGCTTTAACTTTAGGCGCTGAATTTTTTGAAAGACATTTTACGCTTGATAGAACTTATAAGGGCACAGACCACTCTGCTAGTCTCGAGCCAGATGGCATGAGAAGGCTTGTTAGAAATTTGAAAGAAACATTTCAATCTTTAACTGAATGGGATGGCAAAATCGAAGATGAAGAATTATTTCAAAGAAATAAATTAAAGGTAATAAAATATAAAGATAATGAATAAGAATAGAAAAGTTTATTTTAATGGTCAATTTGTTGAGGAAAAAGAAGCTAGAGTTTCAATTTATGATTCAGCTTTAATGTTTGGTGATATGGTTTTTGAAATGACAAGGTCATTTAACAAAAAACAATTTAAATTAAGGGAACACATTGAGAGACTTCTTATTGGGGCCAACATACTTGAAATTCCCCTTGAGCATAGTCTAGATCAATTAGAAGAAATATGTAATGAAACAGTAAAAATTAATGAGCCTTATTTTGATCAAAATGATGAACACAGACTTATAATTAATGTAAGTCGAGGTCCACTAGGTATATACGCTCCTATATTTGATAATAAAATAGAACCAACACTAATAGTTGCTGATTTTCCTTTAAAATGGACTGTTGCATCCATGGGCGAACTATTTGATTCAGGAATAAACCTTAAAGTTAGTTCTCAAAGAGCAATACCAGCAAGATATATGGATCCAAAGATAAAAAATAGAAGTAGAATGTGGTATCAAATGGCTAATATTGAAGTATCTAGAATGGAAGGTAAAAATAATTGGGCAATAATGCTGGATGATGACGGATTTATTACAGAAGGAACAGGCTGCAATTTTTTTATTGTCAATAATGATGAAATTATAAGTCCAGAAGGTAGAAATATTCTAAGGGGCATATCAAGAGATTATATTTTTGAGCTAGCAAATGAGCTTGGTTTAAAATATATTGAAAAAAATATAGAGCCATATGATGTTTATAAATGTACAGAAGCATTTATAACAGCTACTCCTTTTTGTATATTACCCGTTGCAACATTTAATAATTTTAAAATACAAAAATCAAAAATGGGTAAAATTACCAAAATGCTTTTAAATAAATGGTCAAGTAATGTGGGTGTAAACATTATTGATCAAATAAAAGGATATCATGCTGAAGTAACTGAATATCAAAAGTCACACACATCAATTTATCAATTTAAAAAATAAATTAATGCTTTGTTTTAGTATTGTTGTGCCAGTATACAACGAATCTAAAAATATCATTAATTTAATTAATGAAATATACGACCAAGATTTACAAAATTATAATTTTGAAACTATTTTTGTGGATGATAGAAGTACAGATTCTTCTTTATCAATACTAAAGTCAATAGATAAAAATAATTTTAGATACATAGTAAATAAAAAAAATTTAGGTCAAAGTCAGTCAATCTATAACGGAATAAAGGTTGCTAAATATGATACAATAGTAACCTTAGATGGTGACGGTCAGAATGATCCAAAAGATATCCTGATTCTTTTAAAATATTTTTTTAAGTCAGACGAGTTAAAATTAATAGGTGGAATTAGAAAAAAAAGAAAAGATAATTATGTAAAAATATTTTCTTCTAAAATTGCAAACTTTATTCGTCAGATTATATTAAAAGATGACTGTGATGATACAGGATGTTCCTTAAAAATCTTTAGTAAAAAAATTTTTTTGAATTTTCCTTATTTTAATGGAATGCATAGATTTTTACCTGCTTTATTTAAAGGTTATGGACATAAAACAATGTTTCTTGATGTAAATCATAGAAAAAGAAATTTTGGATCATCCAAATATGGTACAATTGATAGACTTTTTAAGGGAATAATTGATATAATAAAAGTTAGTAATATTATTAAAAATAAAAAATGATAAATTATATTTTAGAATTACTTGGTTTGAATAATTTAAGCTTCAATGAATTTTTGTGGGTTTCCTTTGGAACAATTGGACAATTAATTTTTTTTAGCAGATGGATTATTCAATGGGTTTCATCAGAAAAATCAAAATTGAGTATAATACCGGTAACTTTTTGGTGGTGCAGTTTGATTGGTGGGGTAGTTACACTTATTTATGCACATCATATCGGGAGTTTTCCTTTTATGTTAGCTCAGGCTATAGGTATAATAGTTTACTCAAGAAATTTATTATTAATTTACAGGAAGAAAAACAATGAGGCAAATTCATAACTATATTAACGGATCATTAGTTTCTATCTCTAATAATAGATTAGACGTAGATGACCCTTCAACTGGAGAAAAAATAGCAGAAGTTGTACTTTCATCAAAAGAGGATTTTCAGAAAGCTATAGAATCATCAAAAAATATTCAAAATGATTGGGCAAACACAACACCATTAAAGAGATCAAGAATTATTTCTAAATACAAAACATTAATTGAGGACAATTTAGAGGATTTAGCCAAATTAGTTTCTATAGAACATGGAAAAACAATTGATGATGCTAAGGGTTCTGTTACTAGAGGATTAGAAGTAGTTGAATTTGCTTGCGGCATCCCGCATCTCCTTAAAGGTGAATTTTCTCAAAATGTTGGTACAAATATTGACTCATGGTCTGTAAGACAACCCTTGGGCATTTGTGCTGGTATAACTCCTTTTAATTTTCCAGCAATGGTACCAATGTGGATGTTTCCAATCTCTATAGCATGTGGAAACTCATTTATATTAAAACCTTCTGAAAGAGATCCATCTTGCTCGATAAAGCTTGCAGAATTATTTTCAGAAGCAGGCCTTCCTGATGGGGTTTTTAATGTAATAAACGGTGATAAAAATGTTGTAGATTTAATTCTGCAGAGTAAAGATATATCATCAGTAAGTTTTGTAGGATCAACCCCTGTTGCAAAATATATATATGAGCAATCATCATTATATGGGAAAAGAGTTCAGGCATTAGGAGGTGCAAAAAATCATTTAATTGTTATGCCTGATGCTAATTTAGATCAAGCAGTAAGTGGAATAATTGGAGCAGCTTATGGATCAGCTGGAGAAAGGTGTATGGCTGTATCAGTAGCCGTTGCTGTCGGCGATATTGCAGATGAATTAGTAAATAAAATACATATTGAATCTCAGAAGCTTAAAGTTGCACCTTGGACAGACTCTGATTCTAATATGGGCCCAGTAATATCAAAAGAGCATATGGAAAAAATTGAAAATTATATTTCAGCAGGTGTAAAAGAGGGGGGCAAATTGATAGAAGATGGGAGAAGCTATAAAATCCAAGGTTATGAGAAAGGTTATTTTGTTGGCCCAACTCTATTTGATTTTGTTACAAGTGACATGACGATATATAAAGAAGAAATATTTGGACCAGTACTGTGTGTAGTTAGAGCAAATAATTATGAAGAAGCTCTAAATTTAGTTAATAGTCATAAATATGGAAACGGTACTAGCATCTATACATCTGATGGAGAAATAGCTAGAAATTTTACAACTCACTCTAAAATAGGAATGGTTGGAGTTAATGTTCCAATTCCAGTTCCAATGGCCTTTCATAGTTTTGGTGGATGGAAGCAGTCTTTATTTGGCGACCATTCAGTGCACGGCATGGAAGGTATTCATTTTTTTACTAAATTAAAAACTATTACCAGTAGATGGCCTAAAAGTATTAAGTCAGGTCCAGAATTTGCTATGCCAACAAACTAATGAAAATATTAGTAACTGGTTGCGCAGGATTTATAGGTTACCATGTTTGTTTAAAACTACTACAAAATAATAAAAAATATCATGTTTTTGGTATTGATAATATGAATAATTATTATGATGTTAAATTAAAGTTCGATAGAATAAAAATCCTAAAAAAATATAAAAATTTTAAATATTATAAACTAGACATTGAAAAAAAAAATTTAATAAATAAAAATTTTTTATTTAATAAATATAATATAGTAATTCACTTAGCAGCTCAGGCTGGAGTAAGATATTCAATTGAAAAACCAGAGAAGTATATCGATGCTAATATTGTTGGATTTTTTAATATTTTGGATGAAAGTCGTAAAATTAGGGTTGATCATTTCATCTATGCTTCAAGTAGTTCAGTATATGGGAATAATAAGAATTTTCCTCTTAACGAAAATGAGAATACAGATAAACCGTTATCTATGTACGCAGCTACTAAAAAAAGTAATGAAGTAATTTCTTATTCATACAGTAACATATTTAATTTACCAACAACTGGATTAAGATTTTTTACAGTGTACGGTACATTAGGTAGACCTGACATGTCTTTATATAAATTTGTTAATAATACTTTAAAAAATAAATTTTCAGAAGTTTATAATTATGGAAATCATGAAAGAGATTTTACACATGTTGATGATGTAACTAAAATTATAATTAAATTATTACATCGTCCATCTAAAAAAAGTATACCATATCAAATATTTAATATCGGAAGTAACTCACCAAAAAAACTTATTCATTTTATTAGATTAATTGAGAAAATTATAGGTAAGAGAATGAAAATTAAATTTAAAAAATTACAAGATGGGGACGTAAAAAAAACACACGCTGATATTACAAGGATACAAAAAAAATATGGCTATGAGCCAAAAAAAAGTATAAATGAAGGTATCGCTGAATTTGTTAACTGGTTTAAAAAGAGAAATTAAATGGAAAATAATATTAGCTTAAAAGACTTGATAGTATCTTTTAGAAAAAATTTTATTTATTTTATTCTAATTTACTTAGGACTTTATTTTTTTGCTTATATCATAGAAAGATATACACCATATGAGTTCTCTTCTGAAAATATGTATTTAGAGTATAAAGTTTTTCCTATTCAACCTATTGAAGAGGCTAGTATCCAAGACAGTCTTACATTTACTTTTAATGATACTTTTGACTTAAATCCGTCTAGAAGAACAATTCAGAAAAATTTTTTTTCTATTAGCGCTGAAAGAATTTTGAACGATTTTTTAATAACTCTCTATTCTAAAAGTTTGATTGAAGAAACTATTGAAAATACATATCTTAGTAAAGATTTATTACCGTTGATACAGAACAATGTTAGTGTTGAAATATATCAGAATCCCCTGAGCGCGTCTGTAAGTATTAACTTAAAAAACTTTGACAAATTAGACAGTTCATTTTTCAATTTAATCTCAAACGCTGCATTGATAACACAAGAAAAAGTTATAAATTTAATAAATAAAAATATCGACAAAGCTAAAAATGAATTAAAACGGAGACTAGAAAATATCAAAAATTTAAGTAACATGCAAAATGAAATTGTGGGATACAAATTATTACTTAAAACTGCTGAAATTAATTATGAAAATTTAGATTCTTTTGATTTTTCTTTTGTAGAGTCTATTGATTTTATTAAAATAAGTCTTGAGCCAAATAAAGTATTAGGATTAAAAAGGTATTCTATAGACTTAACTTCATTATCAATTTTATTTTCTACAATTATATGTATAATTATTTTATTTTTGAGATCTAGAAAAATATAATTATTTATAAAATGCTTTTACCAATTAATATATTAAGTTGGTTAGTTTGTTTTACCCCTTTTTTTTTTAATTGTGGGTCCAGCAGCTATAAATATTAGTATTGTTTTAATTAACTTTGTTTTTTTAATATGTATCTATCTTGAAAAAAAATATTCTTATTTTAAAAATAAATACTTCCTTATTTTTATATTTATTTGTATTTTATTTATTATTTCAAGCCTATTTTCTGATCATATTCTTCATTCACTATCATCATCATTATTTTATTTTAGATATGGTTTATTATCCCTTTCTGTTGTTTATTTAGTCAATCATAGTAAATATTTCCCCAAACTTTTTTTATCTGTCTTATCTTTAGTTTTTTTATTTTTAATATGTGACAGTTTTTTTCAATTTTTTTCTGGTTACAATATACTGGGTTATGAATACAATGGATTTAGATTAAGTAGTGTTTTTGGCGAAGAAAAAATTCTTGGAAGTTATTTTTCCAGACTTTTTCCAATATTTTTTGGATTAGTTATTCTTATTTTTAAAAAATCTTTTCTGCCGATTGTATTAGGTTTATCGGTATTAATCTTAATTGATATTCTTATTTTTTTAAGCGGTGAAAGAACTGCTTTTTTTTATTTAATATTATTTTCAGTATTAGTAATAATTTTACTTAAAGATTGGAGATTAATAAGATTATCAGCATTAATATTATCGATACTAATAATGATTATTTTAGTTAATTATCAACCTAACCTTAAACATAGAATGATTACTCAAACTATAAACCAAACACAATTACTAGAGCAAAATAAACATATATTTTCAAATGAACATGAAAATATATACAATATAGCTTTAGATTTATTTTATAAAAAACCAATTCTTGGCATAGGACCAAAAAATTTTAGAATTCAATGTCAAAATAAAGTTTATGAAAAAATAGATGGATGTAGATCACATCCACATAATACTTATATTCAATTACTTTCTGAAGGTGGAATTTTAGCATTTATGATTTTTTTAAGTTTTTTTACAATAATTATTTACCAAATTCTCAAACAGACCTACTATGTTTATTTTTTAAATTCTAATTATTTAAGTAATTTTTCTGTTTGTTTCATTCTGGCTGTATTGATAAATCTTTGGCCTTTAATACCAACAGGTAATTTTTTTTCTAGCTATCTAAATGTTTTTTATTATTTATCATTTGGTTTCTATTTTGCAAATTTTGAGGAAAGAAAGCAATATGCTTAAAAAAATATATTTCATACTTAATAAAAAACAAAAAATTAATTTTCTTTTTATATCCGCATTACTATTTATAGCAATGTTTTTAGAGATGGTTAGTATAAGCGCTGTATTACCGTTAATAAATTTTTTTATCGATCCAAATGCTTATGATTATTTTTTTGAAAATTATTACTTTTTAAAATTTCTATTAGATTATTCTGAAACTGAATTATTAATATTTTTTTTGATAGTTTTATTTTCAATTTTTATACTCAAATTTATCTATTTATTATACTTAACATATTTACAAGCACAATTTATATATGAAATTAGCACCAATATATCGAAACAAATTTTCAAATATTATATTTATAATGAATACAATTTTCATAAAAATATTAATTCATCTGTTTTTATTAGAAACATAACTTCTGAGATTGCATTATTTGCTGGAGTTATCTCATCTGTAATTAATTTATTTTTAGAGACAATTGTTATATTTGGTATTATATTATTATTATTATATGTTGAAATAATTGGAACAGTTTCAGCATTTACTATAATTGCTATAACTTGTTCTGCGTTTTACTATTTTTCAAATAAGAAGCTTCTTTTTCTAGGGAATAAAAGACTAGAGCAGGAGGGGTTTCAACTTAAAAATTTAATGCAATCATTTAATGGAATAAAGGATATTAAAATTTCTAATAAAGAAAATTATTTTTATGATAAATTTAAGCATTCTAATAAATTAATCGCATATTATGTAAAAATTAAACAAATAATAATGAGTTTGCCAAGAATATTAATCGAACTAATACTTATGGTCTCAATCATTTTATTTATAATAATAACATCTAATAAAGATACTTTTTATTCAATTCTTCCAACTCTTGCTCTTTTTGCTGCTGCTTCTATAAGAATAATGCCTTCTATTTCAAAAATTTTAGGTAATTTAAGCGTCCTTAGATATTCTTATTCATCACTCGATCATATTTATAACGAATTTGTAAATTTAAAAAAACAAAAAATTAATTATACCAAAGAATACAATAAAATTCTTTTTAAGAAATCAATTGAATTGAATGATATTTATTTTAGTTACGGATCTAAGAAAGTTTTTAATAAATTAAATTTTAAAGTAAATAAATCCTCAAAAATTGGAATAGTTGGTAAAAGTGGTTGTGGCAAAACTACATTAGTTGATATTTTATTAGGTATGATTGAATCTGATAAAGGTCAAATTATATGTGATGGCAAAATAATAGATTCTAAAAATCCAAATTGGAAATCTCTTTTTGGATACGTGCCTCAAAAGATATATTTATTGGATGATACAATAAAAAATAATATAGCTCTTGGGGTAGATGATAGTAAAATTGATATAAATTCAATAAATAAAGTTATTGATATGTCTCAATTAAGAGAATTTATTGACTCACTTCCTGCTGGTATTAATAGTATTGTTGGTGAAAGTGGGAGTAAAATTTCTGGAGGTCAATTGCAAAGAATTGGAATTGCAAGAGCGCTTTATAATAACCCTGAAATTATAATATTTGATGAAGCTACAAATGCTTTAGATTCAAAAACAGAAAAAGATTTACTCAAAACAATTAATTTAATACAAGGTAATAAAACATTTATCATAATTTCTCATAACCTTGAAACCCTCAAGGATTGTGAAAAAATATTTGAAATAATAAATGGTACAGTAAAATAAATTAACTAAATGAACTTCGATACAGTAAATATTAAAAATCTTGAAAACAAACCATTTATAATTGCTGAAATTGGTTGCAATCATCAAGGATCTATAGATATGGCTAAAAAAATGATCTCAAATGCAAAAAATGCTGGAGCAGATGCTGTAAAATTTCAAAAACGTAATAACAAAGAGTTGTTTTCAAAAAATCTTTATAATCAAATTTATGACAATAGAAATAGTTTTGGCAAGACGTATGGCGAACATAGGGAATTTTTAGAATTTGATAAAAATCAATATATTGAATTAATGAAATATGCCAATAAAAAAGATATTCTATTTTTAGTGACGCCTTTTGACATAAGCAGTGTCGATTTTTTAGAAGAAATTAATGTTCAGGCATATAAAATTGCATCTGGAGATTTGAGCAATATACCTTTGCAGAAAAGAATTTTAGAAACAAAAAAAACAGTCTTTTTAAGTACGGGAGGCGGTAATATAGAAGATATTAAAAGATCTTACAATTTATTTACACAACATAAAATTAATTTTATTATAATGCATTGCACATCTTCCTATCCTACTGCGATATCCGATATGAATTTAAATATTATCACGACCTTAAAAAGAGAATTTGGAAATATATTAATTGGGCTTTCAGATCATGAAAATGGAATTGATGCTGG
>MDSV01043208.1_pt1 | contig 10011 bp, 1 predicted proteins | sample 810851 | NCBI WGS metagenome assembly MDSV01 (sample SAMN05326640, study PRJNA326480) | marine metagenome | isolation source: seawater | place: Atlantic Ocean: North East | collected 2012
TACTCCTGTTGAGTCCCTAAGTTCAAAATTGATGTCACCGGCCGCATGTGTGTAAGTCAGTTCCACGTTGAGGATTTCTGCAGGGTCCGCAGGGTCGCCATCGGAATCTACAGGGTTGGAAGGTAAACTTACAAGATACCAGTCCTCGTCAAACTGGGTTCCCAAGCCACTGATACTAGATAAATCGGCACCTTCATCAGAGGATAAATCATAGGCGTCTACTAATGTATCATTTTCTTCGTAATTATCATCAGGAATTTCAATCCAAACTAAATTATATTCAGTGCCCATGTTAGGGCCATCCACTTGAATGTAGTAGGTGCCAGCACTTAATCCATTCCAGTAATTACCCCCATTTCCCTCAGCAGTGGACTGAGTCAATTCGACCCCTAGAGAGTCAAATGTTTTCAAGGAGAGGTCGCCTTCTGTTGCGGTGAAGCTAAAAAAGGCACCCAAGCTATTCCCCGCAGTACCAAGCTCAACTCGATACCAGTCCTCGTCGTATTGATTCGCTGATAATAAGGTCCCTGGATTCATCGAATAATCATATGGAAGCGCTAGGCTATCATTCTCCTCATAGCTGTCATCGGCACCGCTACTCCATCTCAAGGTGTATGCAGTGGCTACGCTCGGGCCTGTAATCCGGACTAGATATGGGCCCACTGGCAGGTCTGAAAGGTCAATTCGAACCAAGTCTCTGCCCGAAACCACTGTGCTGGGGTCCATAAGTTCAAGGTTTCCACGTACTCCACCGAAGTCACATTCGACAATCAATCGGTCGCCTGGATTTTCTACCTCAACCTGAAACCAGTCCTCATCAAGAAGAACTAAATCCGAGACTATCTCATACTCAGTTGCTGTCAGGTCTGATGCAGTCACGCTGCTATCATTCTCCTCAAAAACATCGTCGGCGTCGGTTCCGTAGGTGTTCCAGATAAGGTCATATAAACTACCTTTTAGTTCACCAAAGACTTTTAAATAGTAAGTCCCAGAACCAATACCTTCTTGGAGAATAAACTCATCATCGCTATACGATATTGAACGATCAACTAAGCTGCCATTCGCATCAAATAATTCAATGTCAATATTACCCTCTGCGTGAGAAAATGAGCAATAAACGGCAAAGTTTAAACCCGTGACATCGATACGATACCAGTCTTCACTGTTGGAAGTCGCAAATCCGGCGCCGTTAGACAGGAACTCACCCTCAGTCGCCGTTAAGTCGAAGGCATTTTCAATGCTGTTATTGCCTTCGTATGCATCGACCGTGGAGCTAATCCACGTTAACGAGTAAGTATTGCCGTAATCGCGATCTGGGTGAAAAACACGCACATAAAATGGTAGGCCGAAAGGTTCTACCGGGATGACCAGAGTTTCGTTATCATCGGTGCTGACAGAGCTATCAATTAGATTTAGATCCCCATTGATAGCGTAGTAAGCCTCAAGATCGAGATTCCCTGCACCATGAGTGAAGGCAAGATCAACTTGAACACTAAGTGCGCCCAAAGGTGGTGTGATGGCAAACCAATCATCATCGAAAGCGACCGCATTCGAACCAGCGGATTCGAGATTGGGAATATCTGCTGGAGGGAAAAAGGCATCATTTTCCTCAAAGCTATCTTCAAGCTGTGCATTCCAAAAGAGGTCATAGTCCCCATAGTTGTCGTCACCCCAAACACGCACATAGTAAATTCCCGCTGCATCCACCTCACGCTGAATATATTCAAAGTCCTCGGCGGTCGTTGAGTTTGTGAGTAAAGCGCCGCTACTATCATACAATTCGAGATTAATATCGCCATTCACATGGCTGTAAGTCAGGTCGACAACTATTGTCGAATTATCGACTAGCGTCTCAATCTGATACCAATCGTCATTACCTTGTGTCGGGACGCCAATTTGAGAGATGTAGAACTGCTTGTCATAACTCAGATCATATGCGGTCTGCTTAGTATTGTTGGGCTCAAATACATCTCGATTGCGATCTACCCAATAGAGATCATATTCATTAGCTACATTTGAACCATAGACACGAATCTGATAGTTGCCCGCAGGCAATGGAGCATTGTAATTTATTGACTCATTGTCCGTAAGGCTTTCTGAGCGCGTAATGACTGAACCAAGAGCATCATAGACCTCAACGTCAATATCACCGTCCGCATGCGTGAAGGTAAGATCGACATCTAAGCCAATATTACCTTCAGCTAATGTAATTTCGAACCAATCGTCGTCTGTCTGCGTTGCGACACCGAGTAGATCAGACAGCCAAGAGTGATCATTATCTAAGATATAAGCAGCGCTAGCTGTATTGTTATCCTCGTATACATCTTCGACTACAGAATCTAATTCTAATTGTGTAAACGCTGCCCACCACAGGTCATACTCGTTACCAGCATTTCCATAATGAATTTGAATATAATAGTCACCACTTGCTGGCGAAGTATAGGTCAGGTTTTCGATTTCGTTCGTGGAGACCGACCGATCAATGAGGTAGCCGCTTGCATTGTATAGCTCTAGGTCAATGTCACCCTGACCTGGGTCAAAATTGGTTCGAATATCTAACAAAGCTGTATTACTAGGAACATTAATTTTATACCAATCTTCGTCCCTCTGAACACCAGGACCGCCGACTTTCCGTAACCAGTTGCGATCTGAATTGCCTAAATCCGTAGCCGACAAGCGTTCATCATTTTCTTCGTAGCTATCATCCTCAAGAACGACATCCCAGAGAAGGTTATATGAGCTACCCAAATTGTCGCCTAAGACTGTCACGGCATATGCGCCTGGAATGGGATCATTCCAAATGATCGTCTCGAGATCACCACCGTCACGAGATTCAAACACTTTAGGTCCAGCCTTCTTACTCAAAGTCAGGTCGACATTACCAACTGAACTATTCGAAGTCATTGTTAGTGACAATTGCCTGGCGCCTACAGGAACTGAGATTTCATACCAGTCCGAGTCGAACTGTGCACCTAGGCCATCAACAGATGCCAGCGAGAAACCAGCGTAATCACGCAGATCAAACAATTCTTGGAAGTTATCATTTTCCTCATAATTATCTTCCACAGCGCCATCAATCATCGGCAACTCAGTTGTTAGTGTGACCCGGAAGTCATAACCACTCAAGGCACTGGATCTGTTGAGGCCGGCAGAAGCTACAAATGGAGTGACCTTGATAAAATAAGTAGAGTCGCTGGGCCCCGGTATGGACAGCACGCCAGAGATAAAAGCAGTTGTCGTGGTACCAATGGACTCGGTACTTATGACCACAGGGAACCCTTCAGAGTCAAAGACTTCGAAGGCCATAAAGCCGCCATCAATACTCAAATACTCAATATTGATCTCTTCAATACCAGTGCCCGAAGTCGGTGTAAATTTAAACCAATCCGCATCAGAGGCAAAGTTGAAATTCTCTTGGGTCGCATTTTCTGGATAGGCCGCACATGTGCCAATCCCGTCTACTTCAGACAACCAGTTGTCGATAATTGTGGTACCTAGATCAAAGGCATCCTCCAGCCTGTCATTTTCGATGTCATTCCTCTGCTCATCTTGACCTACGACCTCGTAACGATCGTCAGTCCTAGCCTCAACTACCAAGTCATAGCTATTACCCGCAGTGTCCCCGTAGACACGGACGTAATACGTGCCCGGCTCAACACCCATGACCAAGGAATTACTAACAGTGAAGTTTTCGTCAAAATCATCCATCGAGACAGCTTGGTGGATTGTGGCTATTTCGTAGTCGTTGACAGTCTCAGAAACGATCGAGGAACCGTTCTCGTCAAGAACCTCAATGTCGATATTACCCTCAGTATGAACAAAATCCGCGCGGATATAGAGCATACGCGTGAAGGGGTCTTGCGGTATTTGTATCTTGTACCAATCTTCATCATTCGAAATACCCTCGCCCAAATATTCGGACAAACGAGAATTAAAGGCACCAGTTAAATCGCATGCAGTTTCAAGGCTATCATTCTCCTCATATAGATCATCTACACCCGCAATTAAAGCCGTCGAAGACCAACGTAAATCGTAAGTCGTATTCACCGCCCTGCCATTAATAGATCTTGCTACAATATATAATCTGCTTTGATTGGCATTATAAGAGCCAGGCAAACGGAATTGTATGATGCCATCTTCAGCAGTCGTGGATCCGTAAAGACCGTTATAGTAGCTTCGCAATTCAAACAGAACTGGCCCTTCACTCGAATCATACGCAACATCAACAGTTATGAGCTTATCAATATTAGTGTCACCATCAGCGTGAGCATCGATAGAGAACCAATCATGGCTATTATACTTAAAGAAAGCCAGTCCCATGTAATCGGAAAGCCAAGTATTCTGGACCTGTTTTAAGTTTGCAGGAGCAGTGCTACCATCAGTATCCGAGCGTAGATCGTTTTTCCAATAATTATCATGACTCCCCGAAATCGTAGAGGTGCCACTGATCGCAAATCTATACTCTATTGACTCTCCAGCTTCATAGCTTATAATAACCGTGTCCCTGTGCAGTCCTCGGTTCTTCGGATCGTAAGCGATTCTCAAAGTATAGTCAGTTGAATTACCATCGATGGATGTATTAGGCGGATTCGTGATAGTAAAATGATCTCCTGATACCAATTCCACTGACACATTCGTAATCGGGGCAGTCTCTGTATTAACAAGATGGAAGGAATGTACTACTGGTCCATTAGCCACGTAAGAAATACCAAAGTCAGTCCCATTGCTTACTTGAGCATCCACATCCCCTTGAACGATTGGATTTTCTTGCTTATAATCCCCCTCACCACCAGTTACACTGAGAGGTGGAAGCGGTAACGCCAGTTCGATCGAGTATTCACCGAGACTCGCATAATCAGAAAAACCAGTTGCGGGATCTGCACCGCGCCCAGATCCTTCAACGCTGATATAGTAGATACCCGCAGGAAGAGTTGCAGTGAGAGTCGAATCTAGCAAAACAGAGCCACTCGGTATGCCAGCGGCAATCAAAAGACCATTTGAATCTAATAAATTTGCTTGGACAGCCAAATTTGCGCCTTGTGTATTCGACCCTGCTTGGGAATCGGATGAATCCACATCCAATGGAGATACTGTCAGCGAAATATCGCCATCTGTGCTAGCAAAGCGGAAGACATCAATATCGTTTGAACGTGAGATTAGCCCGCTAGCACCGATTAAATCAACCCCGGTAGGAATCAGAGCCCCCACGGCGTCCCCACTGATCGAATCAGCATAATCATCTTCCTTGAAGCCGAACCCGTTTCCATTTCCACCAATAATCAACAGGTCATCCTGTTGGTTATTGGCTAAATCATATTCACCTTTGCTCCACTGATCAACTTCATCATAAAATCCACCAGAGAAGGCTGCCCCCATAATCGGGGCCCAACCAGGGGTGTAGCTACCATTATGCCCAGGATAGTATTCTACGTCCGGCTGACCATCATGAAGCAAACCAAAAGCATGTCCTGCTTCATGCGAGATTGTCGTCGCACAATTGTATTCCGAGAGATTAAATACCCATACAACGGGAGAAGCATCACGGAATGAACCGACAAAGGCTACGCCACCAGTACCAGGGGCGGCATCATCAGTCGGAGTAATCACCACGTGTAGGCGTTTGTCGCTATCCGCGGTTTCATATATTGCGACATCGGTGGTCACAGTAATATTGAAGGGAGCAAAATCCTCGACTACCCGCTGCCAGACTGAGGTCACAAAGGAATCATCATTTGCTTTGGGGTGCGGCAGTGCATCAATCGAAGCTCCATCAATAGTCCAATCTGGGTGGGTGACTTCTTCGCCGTCAAAATCAAGGTACATGACAAATTCTGCTCCTGGAAGACTATCCAATGGGATTGCCTCCGCGATACCCACAAACGGAGCATAAGCTTTGGCTAATGGGTCTTTGTTCCCTGCATTTTTTATCGATTGAAGTCCAGACTCAGTATAAATTGTATCTTTTGGTGCGCAGTATATATCGCTGATCATCGTTTCTTCAACAATCAGCTTCGGAGTATCGCTTTGATCTGGGTGGTCTCTGATCATCAAAGCTCGCGAATCACCAAAAAATAACACCTGCCCAGAGAATGAATCGTTACCATCAACATTGACGACCAATCGCCCAATATTGTTATCTAACTTAATTGCATATGCACTCGCATTCGGGTCCTCAAGGACAGCGGTTACGGTGCCTGTGAGTTCCAGATCAGCAATACTCAAACTTACGTATTGCCCCTTATGACTGCCTTTTAAATCAAATGCGCTTCGTGGGGCAGTCACATCCTCTTGTTTGGCTATACCCTTAAAGATATAATCGAGATCTGGACGAGTCGCCAGCAATCGGGGAATTACTTCTTCATCAATATTTGCAGTATTACAATGCGAACAATCCGCTGGATGAGCATCGGAAGCTACAGTCACCGCTTCTGGCGGCATGGATTGAGTCGCAAGTACTGGAACTGCCCGTTTCGCGGAGACCTCGCTCGAAGTATCCGCTACAACCGCCTCCGGACTTGAGGCCATGAACGAAATAAACGTTGCTATGACGATCACAGACGCGAGACCTAAAAGCAAATATTGTTTTTTGAATACTTGAGCAGACATTTACAACTTTATTTAGCCATCGGCAACTAAGACTTGAAATTTTGAGCCATACAATTAATTTATATAAATAAGCGATTCCACACGCCCTGAAAGAAAAGGTAAGCTGGCACAGAGACCAGCTTACCTAGAAAATTAACCGCTTATAAGCTTATTCCCCTGCTTCTGCACTTATACTACGATTCACTGACCCGGATGGGGTCATGATCGTTGGATTTTGAAATAGAGAGTTTGCGTTCATATTACGATAGTTTTGACGAGAGGGTGAACCGCCTGGACTGACCAAATTTGCTGTGATGAAGATCAATAAATTGCGCTTTTGACGTGTCTCGCCTTCGCTACGGAAGAGACGACCGACACCAGGCAAATCGCCAAGTAAAGGGACTCTATCGTTCACTGTCTTGACTTCATCACGAGTGAGACCACCCATTACCACAGTAGCACCGTCGAATATAGTAACTTCAGTTGAAAGTTCACGAGTTGAAAAGATCGGTTGATAAAATCCAGCTGGCACTGTTACCACCGTTCCATCCGTTCCGAGCGCGACACTTGGTCCGCCATATTCCACAAAGCCTTCAAATTCTGTCACACGTGGTTCTAGAATCAGGCTTATGGTATCGTCATTTTCTACATTCGGAGTGACTGACATTTCAACACCTACATTTCGAGTGACGAAGTCTTGTGGGGTGCCCGCCGTGATCGAGATTGATGACCCGCCGCTACTGCTATTACCACCGCCGCCGTTAGAAACCTGCGACTCAATATCACCATAGCTTTCGGGGTAGCGTAGCTCTTGAGCAACTGTGATCGAGGCACGCTTACCAGATAGAACAGTTACCTTTGGAGCACTCATAAGATCACTCCCGGTCTTGCGCGCAAGCGCACGAAGTGCGAAATCAACCTCATAACCGTTTACAGTCCAACCTGATGCCGTAAAAAGACTATTTGCGGTCGACGCAAGATCGATCACACTTGAGAGATCAGGTGGCGAATTTGGAAATAAGAGCGGATTGCCGCCAGTTCCCCTTTGAATTCGGATCGATGATTGATCCGAGCCAGTAGTAAATGTGTCATTTAAGGTGCGACCTTGGGTAATAAATTGTCGACCTTTTGCGAAGTCATAGCTTGGGTTACCGTATTGATCAAATACAGGTTGACCGGGAGGATCAGATTCCATGTCCACAAGGAATTGTTTACCCCCACTTGCCGACCAACCAAAACCTACTTCTTCAAGGTCGTTTTGGGAAACCTCAAGGAACTTCGCCTCAATCTCAACTTGCTTAACTTCGTTATAGTTACGAAGAATTGTGCGCATGCGCTCTAAGTTGCGACGTGTTTGAGTCACAATCAACTGCTCACCATCAAAAGCGAGGCTCGCGCCAGAAAGATCAAAATTTACACCCGCGCTTTGGAAAAAGGCTTGTAAGGCTTCAACTTCTTCGTTAGCAGACGGGCCAGAGGAACCACCGCTCGAAGGAGCTGCAAAAGGGTCTACTGGACCAGAAGAACTGCCACCTCCATCGCGGAAACCTGTGAGGCGTATAACTGTAGCCCGTGAGATCGGAAAGAACTCAGTGACTGTGTTCACATCACCCAAACCTCCGTCTGGACTAACAGTAACAGCATCGCCGCCTACATCGTAAGCAAAGTTGACTTGTTGGGTAACGAATTGCAAAACACGATCCAAATTCAGATTCCGTAAACTGATATTCACGCGAGGATTGTTATCGTTTGGGTTAAATAAGGGTACGATATTTACACCGACGCGCTCAGGATCATACTCCACGGAAAGCTCGGATAGTGTCTCGATAACGCGTGTGAGTTCCATCCCAGAGAAGTTAACTTGCGGAATTGTGATGCTGTTTAGTTTACCTTGGAGGCCAGGATTGACCACGAGTTCTGGTCCACCGCTTTGGATGTCGAATACTTTAGGTCGTTCCCAGCTCTGATCGATTTCTGTCAGCATTTGCTCGCGTGTCTTATAGACATTTTGCTTATGGATGTCGCCAAGCAGTTCAGCGATCTTGGTTTGGAAGAGCTTAGCTTCAGAGTTGTTAGCATCACGGGCTTCGACTTCCTTAAAAGTGGCTGAAGCACCATCGTAATCACCATTCAGGTATTGAGCGCGGCCACGAGCAAGCAGGTCGCGGATGATCTTACTCTGAGCCGCATAATCTGAGCTGATTTCGTTAATATCGAGCTCATAAGGATCGGATATTTTGTCATCTAGCTCTCTGGATAGTCTCCGTGACATGACAGAGTTACCTCCAGCAGCAATATATTCCTCGATCTTGTCTTCGGCGCCCTTAGAATCACCGGCATCAGCGATGCCACGGGCCTCCTGCAGCAGGATTTTGGCCTTGGCCTGCTTTAAGGCTTCAAGTTTGCCCGCTGTTGAAGTGTTCAGCGTGAGGCTGGCGCTAGCGGCATTTAGCAAATTGAGAGCATCGCTGTAAGCGCCGAGTCTGGCAAGTTTCTGCGCATCGGCGATGGCACCTTGAGCAGCGGCAATTTTGGCATTCTGATCGGCAACTGCTTCAGCAACAGCTGCGTCGGCCTCGGTCGCAACCACCTGCGGGAGGTTCTGAGATGTTTTCAAGCCCAACCTTTTACTTAACATTGATTGTCTTGGTGACTTCGCAGCATTTGGAGTCGATGACTGGGATAAAACATCCACAGCTTCAAGATCCTGATCGGCGGATTGGCCTTCAACGGCAGGCGTAGCAAGACGACTGCGGCGGTCAAGATCGCGATTAATCGAGGCGAGCAGGCGTTGAACATTCTCATCGTTAGGTGCAGCTTTGATTAATTCTTCAGCCTTGTCCTTGGCTAGATCCAGATTGCCAGAGTCTCGCGCACGGAGTGTATCTGCCATGAGGCTGATCTTTTCCGGTGCACTTTGCGCCTCAACCATATGAGGAGCGACAAGAGCGAAAGTTCCTAGCGCACCCGCTATAAATAAAGCGGTGATGCGCATGCGTGCTGCGTGGTATTTTTTCATAATCTTAGGTAACAATTAATTGTGTGATAAAGTCTGAGTGTGAATTTTTAAAAGTAGGGGTTAAAACATGGAGTCGAACATGTTCTCTGCGCCCTCGAGAGGATCCTTTTCTGGAGTCGTTATTTGAGGCGATGAGGGTGGAGAAACCCCCCGAGCCTTTAAAACTCGTATATCTGCTTCTGAACTGTCAGTGGCATGTTTGGTAACTTTTACTGAGGAATCTTCAAGGCTAATTTCCGAAAGGGTGTAATGCCCCATTGGTCCCTCGAACTCAGACGGTGCATCTGTCAGTTCCACATTGAGTCTGACGTCTTCATCGGAACGGATGACGACTGTATACCCAGAATCATAGCGGCGCTCTCCGTCGATGAGCATGACCTCTTCCCCTGAGCGCTGGTCTAAGAGGA
>MDSV01220830.1_pt1 | contig 10010 bp, 10 predicted proteins | sample 810851 | NCBI WGS metagenome assembly MDSV01 (sample SAMN05326640, study PRJNA326480) | marine metagenome | isolation source: seawater | place: Atlantic Ocean: North East | collected 2012
ATATTTAATAAAAAAAAAAAATATAAAAAACAAATATTATTTTTATTTTTAATTTTAATAATAATAATTTTATTAATTAATTTTTATATTTTTAATTATAACAATAAATTTATAATAGTTGATGAAAATAGGGATAGTTTTTTTATTATACCTGAGGATAGAGGGGGGGAAAAAGTATTAAATCTCAATAAAAAAAGTTTGAACTTAAAATTAGGTCAAAATTCAGAATATAACTATGATAAAGATGATAATTTATTTTTTAGTATTCAGTTTTATGCTAATGAAAATTTAGAAAAAGTAAGTAAATTTTTGAATAAAATTACTGATGTAGATGAAACAATTTACAACAAAGATGATTTTTATATCTTGGCATTAAATTCCCAAATTGGAATTGAATATTTCCTTCTTTATAAAAATTTTAAAAATAAGGAAAAAGCCAAAAATTATTGTTTAAATTTTTTACCTAAAAATGATATCTGCTTAATTGTTGATACAACTAAATTTTAAATTAGCTAGAATCACATTAATAAATTATAATAAATTATGCATAATTTGAGTAATGATTTTGATAATTCTCCTACATCAAAACAATTTAATATTATTCTTAATTCTTATGAGGGTCCAATTGACTTACTTTTAGATTTGGCAAGAAGACAAAAAGTTGATTTATCCGAAATATCAATTCTTGAATTAGCTGAGCAGTATATTGATTTTATGAATAAATATCAAAATTTGAATTTAGAAATTGCGGCTGATTACTTAGTAATGGCCGCTTGGCTTACTTATCTAAAATCCAGATTACTGCTTCCTAAAGAGGAAAAATTAGATGATTATACATCAGAAGAATTAGAAGAGGCTTTAAAGTTCCAACTTCAACGTTTAGAGGCCTTTCAATCAATTTCAAAAAAATTATATTCTCGCCCTACTATTGGCAGAGATGTATTTTATGGTGGCTCATCTGAGGGACTAAAAGTTAAATATAGTATTACATATTCTTCAACTTTATATGATTTACTAAATGCTTATTCAATCATTCTTCAAAAAGATGAAAAAGTGAATCGTTTAACTATTGCTTATTCTGAATTATACTCAGTAGATAACGCAATCCAAAGATTAAAAAGAATTTTTGGAGAAATAACTGAATGGACAAATTTTTATAATCTAATTCCAAAATTTAGTAGCAATACAATTATTAATAAATCAATATTATCCTCAAATTTTGTTGCTTCACTAGAGTTAGCTAAAAATGGATTTATTGATGTAAAACAAAATAGTGTATTTGGAAATATATTTATTAAATTAAAAAACTCATGACTAAAATTAATAGAGATACAAAAATTATAGAAGCAATATTATTTGCGTCTGGAGAACCTATATTAGAAGAAGATTTAAAAGATAAAATACAAAATAAAAAAAATTTTATAACTGAAATTAACAATCTAAAACATTTTTATGAAAACAGAGGGATAAATCTTATAAAAACAGGAAATAAATGGTCTTTTAGAACTTCTGAAACTATTAGAGATGAATTAACAATATTTAAAACTCAAAAAAGAAAATTATCCAGAGCCGCTATAGAAACATTATCTATTATTGCATATCAACAACCAATCACCAGATCTGAAATTGAAAATATTAGAGGTGTTCAAATGGGTAGAGGGTCGATTGACCATTTGGTAGAAATCGGTTGGATTAAACCCTCTGGACGCAAAAAAATACCTGGTAAACCTGCTTTATGGGTAACAACGGATTTATTTTTTGAACATTTCGGGATTGAGAGTATGTCTGATTTACCAAATAAAGATGAATTAAAAGCTAGTGGTTTCTTAGAAAAAAGATCAGCAATCGCTACCATAACAGATATAGCAAACAAAAAAGATTTGAATTCAGAAAATGAAAATGAGGAAGAAGAAAACCTAGATGATTTTATTTCATTAGATAATAATTCATAATTAAAATAGTCTCTTAATGACTTTTGCATTTATTAAAATTACGATATTAAAAGATAAAACATAGTTATATAAAAAATTGAGTACATTTAAAAAAAAAAATACCTCCAAACTGATAATTGGAACAGCTAATTTTAATAATACATATGGAATTAATAATAAAAAAATTAATTTAATATTATTAAACAAAATTTTAAATTATTTAAAAAATAATCAATTAAATGATTTAGATTGTGCTGAAGCATATAACTCTATTGATTTATTAAAAGACGCTAATCTAGATTTTGAATATTTAAATATTAATCATAAATTATCTTTTCCAAAAAAAAATCAACATGATTTTTATAGTTTTTTCTTTGAAGACTTGTATAAATTAAACTTACAGTGTTATAATATTTTTTTTATACATAATATTGATGCTATTAAGAAATCTTATAAAAACATAATTCAAGATATTTTGTTTTTAAAAAATAAAAATTTTATAAAAAAAATTGGTGTATCTGTTTATGATTTCAAAGAATATAAAAAATATATTCAGTATATTAAACCAGATATTGTTCAAGCACCTATAAATATTTTAGATCAAGAGTTTCTTAATAAAGATAATTTGGCAATTTTAAAAGAAAACAAAACTAAAATTGTTGCAAGAAGTGTATTTTTGCAAGGCTTACTCTTATCTGATAAAAAACCAAATAATTCTAAATTAATTAAATTATTTACTTATAAAAATAATATATATCAAAATAGGCCTTATAATTTTACAAATCTTGAATTTAGCTTGACGCCTTTTCTTAAAAATAAAAATATTTATAAAATTATTGTTGGAATAGATGATTTGCATCAATTAAAAGATTTAATAAATATAGAAAAAAATATAGACAAATATCCAAATATTAAAATATCTAACTTAAAATATGATAAAAGAGATAAGTATATCCTCAAACCCAAAAATTGGTAATGAATTTATAATTGGAGTTAGGACTGACTTTAATAATAAAGTTGGTTTTGGTCATATCAATAGGATAATTAATTTTTTAACACTATTAAATGTTAGATCAAAAATTTTTATCTTCAGTAATTACAATATAAATAATTATAAAATTCTTGATAATATAAAAAAATATAAAATTTTCTATGTTCCTTCAAATAACTCTAATCATATCGATTTTAAACATTGTGAACATAAAATTAAATTAAACAGTTTGTATTTTGATTATTTTATTATTGATAATTATCAAATTAATATCCTTTGGCAAAAAAAAATTAAAAAATATTCTAATAACTTAATTATATTTAATGATTTTATAAAAAAAAATTACTTTTGCGATATATTTATTAATAATAATTATGGAGCCGAAAAATACAAAATGAATATTAAGAATACTAGAGAACTTTTAGGAAATGACTATTTTATTTTTCCCAAAAAATATAATTTAAAACAAAAAAATGAGTCTCTTAAGTTTAAAATAAATACTTTTAATAATAAAAATAAAATTAATATTTTAATTCATTTTGGTAGTTTTAATAACTTCAAAATTTATAAACTTATACTTTCATGTCTAGAAAGTTTTGAGTCTTCTTTTCAAATTACTATGTTAATTTCTGATAGTAAGCTAATAAATAAATTAAATATGTTAAAATTTAAATTTATTAATCTTAAATTTATAAATTATACTAATAATATAGAAAAATTATATTTAAAATCTCACATTGCAATAGGTGCCGGTGGCGTATCAATGATGGAAAGATTATTTTATAATATTCCTAACTTTATATTTCAAGTTAGTAATAATCAAAAAATAGCCATAAATAATTTAAAAAAGAAAAAATACATATATTTCATTGGTAAATCTAAATTAAATTTAAATATATTAAAAAAAATATTAAATAATTATCTTTATAAAAGAAATTTTTACGTAAATGATGTAAAAAACCTATCAAAAATATATAAAAAAACAAATCTAAAAACTATTAAAATTTAATCAATGTTCAAAAAAAATTTTAAAATATCAAATATTCAAATTAATTCATTGAAAAGAAAACCATTTTTTATAGCTGAATTATCAGGAAATCATAATCAATCTATAATTAAATGTAAGAAATTAATTAAATTAGCTAAAATCAATGGGGCAGATGCTGTTAAAATTCAAACCTATACGCCAGATACAATAACATTAAATTCTAATAAAACAGATTTTCTAATTAAAAAAGGTATTTGGAAAGGTAAAAACTTACATCAATTATATTCTCAAGCTTTTACACCACTAGAATGGCATAAAGAATTGTTCAATTATGCTAAACAAATTAACATTCCTCTTTTTAGTACTCCTTTTGACTCTTCATTTGTTGATTTTTTAGAAAAATTTAATCCACCTGCATATAAAATTGCTTCTTTTGAAATAAATGATCATGAACTTATTAAAACTATTAGCAAGACTAAAAAACCAATTATTATTTCTGTTGGAATGAGTAATCTTAATGAAATTAAAAAAAGTCTAGAAATAATTCATAAATTTGGATCAAAAGAATGCTGTGTGCTATATTGTGTAAGTGGATATCCCACCCCAAAGGAAGAATTTAATTTAAATTCTATTAAATTTTTAAAAGAAAATTTAAATGTTCCAATAGGACTTTCTGATCACACTTTGGGGAATGAAGTTGCTACAGCAGCCACAGCAATTGGAATTAATATAATTGAAAAACATATTACTATATCCAGAAAGGAAAAAGGTCCAGATAGTCAGTTTTCTATGGAACCAAAAGAATTAAAAAATCTTATAATTAATATAGAGACTACATGGTCTTTAATGGGCAGTAAAAAATTATTCATAAAAAAATCAGAAAAATCAAATTTTAAATACAGAAGATCTTTATACTTTCTTAAGGACATCAAAAAAAATGAAATAATTGACGCCAAAAATATTAAATGTATCCGACCTGGCTATGGAGATAAACCCCAAAATATATATAAATATTATGGTAAAAAAGCAAAAAAAAATATTAAAGCAGGTACTAGAGCCTCATTGAAATTAGTAAAATGATCTTAGCAATTATTCAAGCCAGAATGTCATCAGGCAGATTAAAGAAAAAGGTCTTGAAAAAAATTGATAATCAAGAAGTTATTAAAATTATCTATAAAAAATTAAAAAGAATTAATCTTATTAAAGATGTCATTATCGCTACATCCAATAATCGATTAGATGATGATATTGAAAATTTTTGTTTAAAAAATAATATGAACATATTTAGAGGTTCATTAGAAAATGTTTTAGAGAGATTTTATTATGCATCTCTTACAAAAATGCCTAATCATATTTTAAGAATAACAGGTGATTGTCCTTTAATTGATGAAAAGATTATAAAAAAAATTATTAATTGTCATTTGAAAAATAATAATAACTATACATCTAATACAATTGATCCATATTACCCTGATGGTATGGATGCAGAAATTTTTGATTTTAATTCTCTAGTTAAGACCTATCTAAACACTAAAAAAAAATATGAAAAAGAACATGTAACTCCTTACATCTATGAAAATCAAAAAAAATTTAAAATAATGAATGTTAAGAATCGACGTAATTTATCTAATTATAGAATAACACTAGATTACATTGAGGACTATCAATTAATATGTAAAATTATTAGATTATTAAAAAAAGAAAAATTACAAAATAATTTAAATAATATCATTAGTGTAATTGACAAATATGATTTACACAAAATAAATAGTAAATATACTAGAAATGAATCGTTTATAAATGATAAAAAAAAAGAAAAAAATTTTTAAGAAATCTAATCTTCTTTTAGATAAAGCACTTAAATACATTCCTGGTGGGACTCAAACTTTTAGTAAAAGTTATTTGCAATATCCAAAAGGATTTTCCCCATTATATATTAAATATGCAAAAGGATCTAAAATTACAGATGTTGATAATAATAAATATTTAGATTTAGTTAGTGCATTACTTGCTATTAATATTGGATATAATGATAAAGATGTAAATAAAGCAGTAATTGATCAAATACAGACAGGTAATATTTATTCTTTACCAAGTGAATTAGAAATTGATGTTTCAAAAAAAATTTCAGAATTAATAAAAGGTGTTGAGCAAGTAAGATTTGGGAAAAATGGAGCTGATGCTAACTCTGCAGCTATAAGAATTGCTAGGCACCATACAAAAAAAGATATCATATTATTTTGTGGTTATCATGGATGGCATGATTGGTACATTGGACAAACTACAAGAAATTATGGAATACCAAATACTATATCAAAGTTAACTGACAGATTTATTTACAATGACTTAAATAGCTTAACTAAATCTTTTAAAAAACATAATAATAATGTGGCAGCAGTAATAATGGAGCCAATGAATATTGATTATCCGGATAAAGATTTTTTAAAAAAGGTCAAAGATATATGTAAAAAAAATAATTCTTTATTAATCTTTGATGAAATAATTACTGGCTTCAGATTTTCTTTAGGTGGAGCTCAAAAATTATTTAATATTACCCCTGATTTAACAACTTTTGGCAAAGGGTTATCAAATGGTTTTCCATTATCTGCCGTAACTGGTAGTAGAAAACATATGAAGCATTTAGACAAAATATTTTTTAGTACAACACAAGGTACTGAAGTTTCATCATTAGCTGCATCAAAATCTTCAATAAAAAAATTTAAGGATAAAAAAATAGACCTTTATCTAATAAAAATAGGTAATTATTTGATAAAAAAATTTAATTCAATGATATCTGAATTAAAAATTGAACACTTAGTCTCTATAAAAGGTCACCCTAGCTGGACATTTATTATTTTTAACCAGTTTGAAAATATAGATCAAAATTTAATTAAAAGTTTTTTTATTGAACAATGTATTGAAAAAAATATTCTATGCTTAGGAACACATAATCTTACCTATTCTCATACATATAAAGATATAGATTATTTAATTAAAAATTATTATCAAATATTTGATGAATTAAATAATAATATAAAAAATAAAAAATTAGAAAATAAAATAAAAGGAATAGTTTTAAAACCTATATTTAAGGTAAGATGAACATAGTAATTGTTGGTGCCTCAGGGACTTTAGGAAAACTTATTAATAAAAAATTAAAAAAAAATAACAGATATAAAATTTATTGTATTTCTAAAAAAAATTCTCCTTTTAAATATGATCTATCAAAAAAAAATAATATTAAAAAAATAATAGATAAATTTAAACCTAATATAGTTATTAATTGTGCAGGATTAATTAATTTAAAAAAATGTGAAAATGATTTTCCTTCAGCTTATAAAATAAATTCATTAATTCCATATTTATTTTGTAATTATTTTATTTCTAATAACCTAAAAATAAAATTTATACATATTTCCACAGATCATTTTTTTTTTGATAATAAAAGAGTTAAAAGAAAAGAAGATGATATTGTTAAACTTTTGAATAATTATTCATTATCTAAATTTATTGGTGAGAGTTTTGCATCAAAGTATAAATATTCATTAATATTGAGAACTAACTTTATAAGTAATGAAAAATCATTTGTTAAAGATTTATTACAAAAAATTTATAAAAAACAGATAATTAATTTATTTTATGATTATTGCTGCTCAACAATTCATACGGATTTTTTAGTCGAGATTATTTCTAAAATTATTACAAAAAAAAAATATGGTATTTATAATCTAGGTTCCAAAAATTCTTTATCAAAAAAAGATTTTTTTCTTTATTTCATTAAATATTATTCTATAAAAGTTAATATTAAAAAAATATTTTTTATCTCTATTGACAAATCTAATGATTTAAGACCTAAAGATATTTCTTTTAATACAAACAAATTTGAAAAAACCTTTAAAATTAATTTGCCAACTATTAAACAAACTATAGAAAAAATTTCAATTTAAAATGATAATTCTTGGTATCTCTTTTCTTTCTGACGCATCAGCATGTATTTTAAAAAATGGAAAAGTTATTGCAGCAATAAGTGAGGAAAGATTAAATAGGGTAAAACTTTATAACGGTATTCCAAAAGACTCCATTAAAAAAGTATTGGAAATCTCAAATTTAGAAATTAAAAATATTGATTACATAGCAACACACTGCAGAATAAAAAAAAAAAATAGAGGTAAATATTTTGAAAATTTAATTAATAAGATTAATAAATCTAATATAAGTTCAAAGTTAAAAAAAATAAAAATTAAATACTTAAATCAGAGATTAAAACATGAAAATCTCGTAATTAATAAAAGAACTCCTGCATATCTTAATGAACTTGCAAAATATAAAATTCCTATATTAAATTTTGAACATCATGATTGTCATGCAAGTACAGCTTACTATGGCTCTTCTTTTAAAAACTCTTTAATAATTACAGCTGATGGATGGGGTGAAGATGGCTCTGCTTCTATATGGAATGGAGTGGATGGAGAAATGAAATTGATTAAAAAATCTAATTCTATTGACTCACTTGGTTATTTTTATGGAAGTATTACTAAAGCACTTGGTTTTATTCCACATAGACATGAAGGAAAAGTTCTTGGGTTAGCTGCTTATTCAAATTTAAATAACAGTATTAAAGAAATTGATGCAATGATAAATTTTGATAAAAAAAATAAACATTTTAAAGCTGATCATGTTAATTCAGTTTACCTTCCAAACTTTGATAATCCTTTTTTAAAACAGCTTGCTAAAAAATATACTCGTGAAGATATATCTTTTTCTGCTCAAAAAACCTTAGAAAAATCAATGTTAAATCTTGTTAGTTGCTTTAATAAAAACAGAATTAATATTAGTTTATCTGGAGGTATTTTTGCAAATGTTATTTTAAATCAAAAAATTTTAGAAACAAAAAATGTAAATGATATTTATGTTTTCCCAAATATGGGTGATGGTGGTCTTTCTATTGGTGCAGCTTATTTAGCTCATAAAAAAATCACTGGTAAAAGACCCATTTCTTTAAAAAGCCCACTATTGGGTCCAGGTTTAGAATTAGATAACATTACTAGTAAAATAAATAAGTACAAATTTAAGTATAAATATATAAAAAATAATCCTGAAAAAATTGTTGCTGAACTAATTTCAAAAAAAAATGTAGTTGCTTTAGTTAGAAGCAAAATGGAATTTGGTCCTAGGGCTTTGTGTAATAGATCCATCTTAGCTTCTGCTGAAGATCATTTAATCAATGAAACTTTAAATAAAAAGTTAGGTAGATCAGAGTTTATGCCTTTCGCACCTGTTTCAATGGAAAATTTCAGTAGTAAACTCTATGATATAAAAGGTAGTCAAAATAAATATAGTAGTATGACCATTACAACTAAATGTAAAAAATTAATGAGAAATTTGAGTCCTGCTGCTGTACATTTAGATAGCACTGCAAGACCTCAATTGGTTAACAAAAAAAAACATCCTTTTATTTTCAAAATACTACAAGAATATTACAAAATAACAAAAATCCCATCTTTAATAAATACTAGCTATAATATGCATGAAGAACCAATTGTTTGTACAGTTGAAGATGCTCTTAGAGCTTTTAAATCTAGTAAACTTGACTATTTATTTATTGAAAATTACTTAATTTTTAAAAAAAAATAAACAATTTTTTGAGATTTCTTAATTTAATTGGAAACTGAAATTATATATTTATAAATTTTTTTCATTTTATTTTTTTATCATTTTCTTAAAAATGGCCATTTAAGTTAATTAAACCCAAGAATTCCTTACTTTTATTATACTTTTATTTTATACATTTGTTCCATTTATTTTTATTCTGATTTAGGTTATGAGCATCCTAAATTAAGGAGACAATTTATGACACCCAGTATTTGGCAGTTATTGATAGTTTTAGTCATTGTACTATTATTATTTGGTAGAGGTAAAATTCCTCAACTTATGGGCGATATGGCAAAAGGAATAAAATCCTTTAAAAAAGGTATGAGTGATGAAGATAAAAAGGAAGATAAAAATTTAGAGAATAATTCTGATAACGAAAAGTAATTATGCTTACTTTTGGTTGGGGTGAAATTCTATTAGTTTTTGTTGTAGTAATTGTAGTTGTAGG
>MDSV01048242.1_pt1 | contig 10009 bp, 7 predicted proteins | sample 810851 | NCBI WGS metagenome assembly MDSV01 (sample SAMN05326640, study PRJNA326480) | marine metagenome | isolation source: seawater | place: Atlantic Ocean: North East | collected 2012
ATGCCGTTGAGCCAACTGTGGGTATGGGCACACCTACTGACCAGGCATTCTTATTAACCGAACCCCAGCGCCCCGATGAACCCATGCCTGCCTTTGAAGATGAGCACGGGACTTACATAATGAACTCCCGCGACTTACGGGCAATTCAGCATGTTCAGCGGCTGGTGGAGATTGGCGTGGATTCGCTGAAAATAGAAGGGCGTACCAAGTCGTTTTACTACTGCGCACGGACCGCACAGGTTTATCGTAAGGCTATTGATGCAGCGTGGCGAGGCGAAGCATTCGATGCCGACTGGTTCCTGGAACTGGAGCATCTGGCTAACCGCGGTTATACCGATGGGTTTTTGCAACGGCATAACCACCAGGACTATCAACAATATGCCCGGGGTAATTCTGCCAGTGATACCCGTCAGCTGGTGGGTGAAGTAACCCATGGTGACAGCGACTGGTGGTACGTGGAAGTGAAGAACCGCTTCAGCGTTAGCGACAAACTGGAAGTGATGACGCCGGCCGGCAATACCGAGATTGCCCTTGATACCCTGCGCTCCCAGCAGAATGAGACGGTAGTGGTCGCACCGGGCAGTGGTTATAAAGTTAAGATCCCGGCGGTTGAGGGATTCTCACCTGAGATGGCCATGCTGTTACGCTGTATTGAGCAACCACAGTCGGTGCGGGCATAGAGAAAAAAGGGCTGTGAGGGTTTCGCAATCTTTTTTTAACATTTGCGGGATTTAGTCTGGACGATAGTAAAATATGGTGCTACCTTTACTGAGTCTAGGCTTGCCTGACATCCTTACTAGCCCGTCTCCGGGCTCAAGCACTATTCTTATTAATTAACGAATTTCCCTAAAAGACGTTCAAGCACAAAGACCCACCAGTATGAATCTAACGGAACTTAAGAATAAGCCAATCAGCGAATTGGTCGCCCTTGCCGAAGAAATGGGCCTCGAAAATATGGCCCGCGCGAGAAAACAAGACATTATTTTCTCGATTCTAAAATCCCACGCAAAAAGTGGCGAAGACATTTTTGGCGATGGCGTACTGGAAATCCTCCAGGACGGCTTCGGCTTCCTGCGCTCTGCTGACTCTTCTTATCTTGCGGGGCCAGATGATATTTATGTTTCTCCCAGCCAAATCAGACGCTTTAACCTGCGTACGGGAGATACTATCGCCGGGAAAATTCGCCCGCCGAAAGACAGTGAGCGTTATTTTGCCCTGTTAAAAATCCGCGAAGTTAACTTCGATAAGCCAGAAAACTCCCGTAATAAAATCCTCTTTGAAAACTTAACCCCACTGCACGCCAATGACCGGCTGCGGATGGAACGAGGCAATGGTTCTTCAGAAGATATTACTGCCCGGGTACTGGATCTGGCATCGCCAATTGGCCGGGGCCAGCGGGGGTTGATCGTAGCACCGCCAAAAGCGGGTAAAACCTTATTACTGCAAAACATCGCACAATCTATTGCGGCTAATCACCCTGAGTGTGAACTGATGGTGTTGCTGATTGACGAGCGCCCGGAAGAAGTTACCGAAATGCACCGTCTGGTGCGTGGTGAAGTGGTTGCCTCTACCTTTGATGAGCCGGCCAGCCGCCACGTTCAGGTCGCTGAGATGGTTATTGAAAAAGCCAAGCGCCTGGTTGAGCACAAAAAAGACGTAGTTATCCTGCTGGATTCAATCACCCGTCTGGCGCGTGCCTACAACACGGTTATTCCATCATCAGGTAAAGTACTTACCGGTGGTGTGGATGCTAACGCACTGCACAAACCAAAACGTTTCTTCGGTGCCGCCCGAAACGTAGAAGAAGGTGGTAGCTTAACCATCATCGCCACTGCACTGATTGATACCGGCTCTAAGATGGATGAAGTTATCTACGAAGAGTTTAAAGGTACCGGGAACATGGAACTGCACCTTAATCGTAAGATTGCTGAAAAGCGTGTATTCCCGGCTATTGACTTTAATCGCTCTGGTACGCGCCGTGAAGAGCTACTCACCGGTCAGGACGAATTACAAAAGATGTGGATCCTGCGCAAGATTGTGCATGAAATGTCAGAAATCGACGCCATGGAATTCCTTATCAATAAACTTTCCATGACCAAGACCAATGATGAGTTCTTCGACGCGATGAAGCGCCAGCGAAGTTAATCATTAGTTTATATTTTGCTAAAAACCGCTGCCTGACAGCGGTTTTTTTTGTGATTTTTGAGCAAACGGGGTAGTGTAAAGTTATTGTAATTTTATGGATAACATTATGCGTCGCGTCGTACTTGCTGCCCTGCTACCTCTTTTTTCCCTGCCTGTTTTTGCTCAGTCCGGTGAAGTGGATCGGTTGGCCAATGAGATTGAGAGTGAGGTCATTAGCTGGCGCCACCATTTGCATGAATATCCTGAGTTATCCAATCGTGAATTTAAAACTGCCGAGTACGTGGCCCGGCACCTGCGTTCACTAAATCTTGAAGTGCAAACCGGTGTTGCAAAAACCGGCGTAGTGGCAATTCTGGACAGCGGCCGGCCTGGCCCGGTAGTCGCGTTACGGGCCGATATGGATGGCTTACCGGTACCTGAGGAAAATGATCTGCCCTGGCGTTCTACACAGCGCGGCGAATACAATGGTAATGACGTGCCGGTCATGCATGCCTGTGGTCATGATACCCATATGGCTATGCTGATGGGGGCGGCGTCGGTATTAACTTCAATGAAAGATAAGCTGCATGGCAAGGTGAAGTTTATTTTCCAGCCTGCAGAGGAAGGCGCGCCCGCTGGTGAAAAGGGCGGAGCCGAAGTTATGGTGCAGGAAGGCGTTTTAAAGAGCCCGGATGTAGACGTGATTTTCGGCCTGCATATCAGCGCTAATAACGATATCGGCACGGTAAGCTATAACCCTGGCGGTACCATGGCCGCGGTAGACCCCTTCAAAATCGTCATCCACGGTAAGCAGGCTCATGGCGCTTACCCGTGGAAGAGTGTCGACCCCATCACCACTGCTGCACAGATGATCATGTCACTGCAAACCATCGTCAGCCGTGAACTGAAAATCATTGATGATGCCGCAGTGGTAACCATTGGTTCCATCCATGGCGGTAACCGCTCGAATATCATTCCTAACGAGGTTGAGCTGGTTGGTACTATTCGTACCCTTAACCATGCCGCGCGAGAACACGTTTACGAGGCGATGGCTCGTAAGGTTAAGGGTATTGCTGACAGCATGGGCGCTAAGGCCGAGCTCACCCTGCCACTGGATTATAATTACCCTATTACCTATAACGACCCGGAACTCACCGCGCAAATGATCCCTACCGTAGAGCGAACCGCGGGCAAGCAAAACACCATACTGGCTAAGCCGGTTACCGGTGCTGAGGACTTTTCTTTCTATCAGGAAAAAGTGCCGGGGTTATTTATGTGGCTGGGCGGTAAACCCCTTGATGTATCTGTGGAAGACTCGCCGGCTCACCATACGCCGGAGTTTTATGTTGACGATGCCGGGATGAAACTGGGTGTGCGGGTACTCACCAATCTGACTCTCGATTACATGGATGCTAACGCAGAATAATTCCCTATGGAAAACAGGTTGCTGCAGGCGCTTGCTCTGGCGCTGGCCGGAGTTGCGGTTAATCTAATCCCTGCCCCGCTGGAAACGGGCGGGATGGTGTTTTTTGGTGGTGGTTTTGCTATCGCTGCCGCCTTATTGCTTTCTTTTTCCCTTACACTGGTGGTGTCTACTGCCGTCTATGCTGTGTTGCTGGTGCATGGCAACGACCCGTTTATGATCGCCTTTCTGGCTGTGCAGCCTTTGCTGATAAATGCATTGTCGAACAAAGCGGATGCGCTGAGTCCGTTAAAACTGGGGATTGGTTGGTGGAGCGCGCTGATTGTGCCGGTTTATATAGTGTTTGCCTATGCAACCTACAGTGGCTCTCCCACCATGGCCTTTACGGCTTACTCCATTACCTGGATAAGCGGTATTTTTTCCTGTTTGTCTGGCCATTTATTGTTTATGACGCTGCTGCGTTATCTACCGGTGGGTAATGAGCTCCACTTCAATGTAGAAACCCTGTTCCGCTACATGTTTGCCACTCTGTTTTTCTTTGTTGTACTGATTATGACTTATGTACATGTCGGCCAGTTACAACGCCAGCAGGCGCAACAATTAACCTTATACATAACTCAGCGGGCGCAGGTCATGAGTACCGAGCTAAGCCGGTTTCTCGATGGGCATGCCTCCGGCATCAGCAAAACGGCCAGGTCTATGGCGATTGCGCAGAAGCACGGTGCGCCGTTACCGGCTATCGCTGATGAAACGCTGTCTAACCTGGCTCAGGAGTTTCCGGAGTTTCTCACTTTTTTGATTGCCGATGAAAAAGGTGTTGTTACCCATTCTTACCCGACTAACCTGCTGAGCCGGGCGAAGCGACTGAATCAGGCAGTAGTGGCTGAGCGCGAATATTTCATTCAGGCCATGCAGACCGAGTCGACCTTTGTATCGCAGGCGTTTCAGGGCCGGGGTTTCGGCAACGACCCCATTGTGGCCATTGCCACTCCGCTCTACGACGGAGAAGGCAACCTCAGGGGGATCCTCGAAGGTTCGCTCAACCTCAGCAGCTTTATTGAATATGACAGTCGTAATTTACCCGGATTCTGGACGATTTACCGCGATGAGGCCGGCAAAGTGGTTTATGCATCGCCGGAGCTCAGCCTTGAAGCCCTGCAACGTCCGGAATTGCCGGGCTGTAACCAGGACAGTTGTTTTTCCCGGCAGTCAGCGCTGTCACGGGATTGGTTTATTGCTCAATCGCGGGATCCTATCTCGGGCTGGACGGTAACCATGTTGTTTGAAAACAGTAGCTATATGTCAATGAGCACTGACTATGTGCGCTGGGCACTGTTTCTACTTCTTGCGCTGGGGCTGGTAGGAATTATTGTTGGTGGACGGGTGGCACAGGTTTTCGCCCGGCCGCTGCGCGAACTAATGAAAACCTTCGCCGGCTATTCTCCGGAGTCACCGGTGCCAATGCCGTCATTTAGTCAAAATCGCCTGCAACTGCAAGAACTATCCGGATTAGCGATAGAGTTTAGCGAGTTGGGAGAGCGTCTGGTGAGTGCTTTTGATGAACTTTCCACCTCGCGCCAGCGTCAGCGGACCCTCAACGAAGAACTTGAAAAGCTCAACCTCACCCTCACCGAGCGAGTCGAGGAGAAAACCGCTTCGTTAATTCAGGCGCTGACCCAGGCCGAAGCGGCCAATGTATCGAAATCTCAATTTCTGGCCAATATGTCCCATGAGATCCGCACGCCGATGAACGGTATTCTGGGTAGCTGTGAAAATCTGCTGGAACAACCATTACCGGAAGATGTCAGGCGGCGAATTCAGGTTATAGTGCAGTCGGCCAATAATTTACTGTTGATCCTCGACAGTATTCTGGACTGGTCGAAGATCGAAGCGGGTAAAATGAAAGTGACTCGTCACCCTTTTTCCCCTCAACAGGTCATTCAGGCTTGTGCCGAAATTCATCGTCAGGCTGCCAGTCGGAAGCATTTGAGCCTCGATGTGGTTTGGGATACTAACATACCCTCATTTCTGCTCGGTGATGCTGGCAAATTAAGCCAGGTTCTAAATAACCTGTTAAGTAACGCAGTTAAGTTTACTGCTATCGGCGGTGTTGTAATAAAGGTCACGTACCAGGATGGTACACTCATAATAGCTGTGAAAGACTCCGGGATTGGGGTTAAAAAGACCGAGCAGAAGACTATCTTCGAACAGTTTGTTCAGGCCGATGGGTCAAGCTCCAGACCTTACAGTGGTACCGGACTGGGCTTGTCAATTACCAGCAAACTGATTGATTTAATGGGCGGTACTATTGAGCTTAACTGTGAACAGCAACAGGGCAGTGAGTTTATTGTTAAGTTACCATTACCCACCTCTACCCAGGTAGAGCAGGCACCGGAACAAGCTGTGCTCACGCTCCCTGAGGGCCTAAAAATCCTGGTGGTGGAAGATAATGACATTAATGCTGAAATAATCCTCGATATGCTCAAGGACGCGGGCATTAAATGTCTACGCGCCAAAGACGGCGCTGCGGCGCTGGAAGTTATCCCTAAAGTCGATTTTGATTTGGTCTTAATGGATTGTCAGATGCCGGTGATGGATGGCTTTTCTGCAACCCGGGCGATCCGCGATTTGCCCGGTGACAAATCCGGTATTCCCATTATAGCCCTTACCGCCAATGCTTTTGATGATGATCGAAAAGCTTGTCTGAGTGCCGGTATGAATGATTATTTAAGTAAGCCAGTGCGGCGCACCAGCTTATTTACCATGTTGATCAAGTACGTGGGTTATCAAGCAGTGACTGACGAAACGCCTGGGCCGACAGACTGATTGGGCGGCGGCGGTTGGTTACCACCTGCCAGGTACTTTGAATCGGAAAATCGGTGATATTAAGGACTTTAACGCTGTCGATGGCCGACTGATCGAGCGTATGCTGCGACAGCACCGCAAGGCCCAAGCCGGCAGAGACGGCCAGACGAATCGCCTCGTTACTTTCAATTACCATATTGTTGCGCAACAGCACATCGCGTTTATCGCAGTACTCATCCAGCGTGCGGCGGGTACCACTGCCTTTCTCTCGGAGTAAAAACTTGGCGTTTTGCAGGTCGGCTAAACTGCAGTTATCCGGGCCATCGTAATCCGGCGGGGCAATGACAACCAATGGATTGGCCAGAAACGGTTCGCAGACCAAATCGTCATCTTCGGGCGGATAGGTGAAAATATACAGGTCATCACGATTTTGCATCAGACGCTCCGCAATTTGTTCGCGGTTACCTACGGTAAAGCGTACATCGATATTAGGATGCCGTTTGCAAAACGGGCTGAGCATTGGCGGAATGATGTATTTGGCAGTGGTTACTACAGCCAGTTTAAGTGAGCCAACTTCCACTCCCTGCAAGGCGCTGATCTGGCTTTTCAGTTTATCCTGGGAAGATAAAATTTCCTGAGCGCAGCGATATACAGCGGCACCGGCTTCTGTGAGTTGCACGCTGCCCTGAAAGTGTTCAATCAGAGGCAGACCAATGATACTGTTTAGTTTTTTAAGTTGAAGTGACACGGTAGGCTGTGACAGTTGCAGGGCATTAGAAGCAGCGGTTACCGAACCGCAATCAACAACCTGCTGAAAAACTTCAAGTAGTCTGAACGTCAATGTATTCATAAAGCATCCCATGATAGCGTTTGTCTAAATGTATACTAAAAACTTATTTATCTCTATCTATATTTGCCGGGCTGCGTTGAAACTGGGGAAATATCCGTTTACAGGCGGTTTGTAATTTACCACAAATAGATGCTTACTATGGGCAAACGAGGCAAAATGAGCTAATATCGGCCGCTTTTCAAGCACTGCTCAACCACGAGTTAAGCGGATTAGTAAACGCAAAGTCTGTGAGGACGGCAAAATGGCGAAAATCGCAATTGTGATGGGGTCGACATCGGATTGGCCAACAATGCAAAACGCGGCAGTAATGCTCAAACAATTCGGTGTTGAATTTGAGGCACAGGTTGTCTCGGCACACCGTACTCCTAATCTGTTAGTCGAATTTGCCGAGCAGGCAGAGCAAAATGGGTTTTGCGCCATTATTGCCGGTGCAGGCGGGGCAGCCCATCTGCCAGGCATGATTGCCGCTCACACTCACTTACCGGTATTCGGTTGCCCGGTGAAGTCTAAAGCATTAAATGGCCTGGATTCACTACTGTCTATCGTGCAGATGCCCAAAGGCGTTGCCGTTGGCACCCTGGCAATTGGCGAAGCGGGTGCGGCAAATGCCGGCTTGCTGGCTGCTCAGGTGGTTGCCTTACAGGACCCGGCGGTCCGTGAAGCAATTATTGCCTTTCGCCAACAACAAACTGACACGGTTTTAGCAAACGGTAAACTGGAGCTGTAACAATGCAGGTGCTGGTATACGGTGCCGGACAACTGGCACAGATGATGTATCTTGATGGCGCGCCACTGGGCATCAATGTCATGGCGGTGGATGTGAATAATAACGCTGTAGTTCACCCGGTCAGTAAAGCGCCGCTCAATTATACCCTTGAGCAGGCCATTGAACTGGCAGACGCGTTGACTGTTGAGTTTGAACATGTCCCTGAGGCCTTATTAGAACAGGCTGAAGCATCAGGTAAACTGCATCCTGGGATCGACGCTATTCTGGTGGGAGCCGACCGGGTACGTGAAAAGCAACTACTAAGCAGCCTGGCTATCCCGAATTGTCCTTATCAGATCGTCGACGACCTGGCGCAGCTGGACAGCTGTGTTGAGAACCTCGGTGAACGCCTGATTATCAAAGCCAGCCGTGACGGCTACGATGGCTATGGACAGTGGCGCTTAAAAGCGGCCAGTGAGTTACCGGCGTTAAAGTCTCAACTGGCTGAGCTGGATCTGAAAGCCGTGCCGCTGGTGGTAGAGAAAATGCTGAATTTCGACCGCGAGGTATCGTTAATTGGTGCTCGTAGTCCTGGCGGTGAAGTGGTTGTTTACCCTCTGGCAGAAAACCTTCATCACGAAGGTCAACTTCATGTTTCGGTGGCGCCGGCGAGTGCCAGCACTGCTGCATTAAACGAGCAGGCCAGAGATATCTTTACCAAGCTGGTTAACGGTATGGACTATGTTGGTGTACTGGCGGTTGAGTTATTCCAGTGTGGCGACGAGCTGCTGGTTAATGAACTGGCCCCAAGGGTACATAATTCAGGGCACTGGAGTCAGGCGGGTTCACCTACCAGTCAGTTTGAAAATCATTTACGGGCAGTGCTTGATTTACCTTTGGGGCTGGCCTGTAACACCGGAGGCGAAGCCGCGGTTAGCGCAATGATTAATATCATTGGTTGCGACGACCATCAGATGGCATTGTTAAGCGTGCCGGGTGTGCATTTCCACTGGTATGGCAAGTCGGTGCGTCAAAAGCGCAAAATGGGTCACATCAATGTGACGGCGTCGGGTTACGCCGAGCTGGGCAGCAAACTGCAAAAGCTTAGTGAGTACCTTTCGTTGGCGCATTTCCCCTGCCTGGCCGATGAAGCAAGCCGGCTGACTTCAGTAAGCTAAAATAACCTTCAGGACCTCACTCGTTAGTGGGGTCTTTTTTTGTTGTAAAGTAACAGGAGTGACAACAATGATTAACCGTTACTGGCAATGTCTGGTACTGGCGCTGGGCTTGCAACTGGCTTTACCTGCCGGGGCGAAGATGGAGCACGGTGTTATGGTGCGCAATGCTAATGCCCGGGCGACCTTTGCCATGGCTACCACTGCTGCCGTCTACCTTACTCTGATGAACCATGGCGACACAGGCTATACCTTAACCGGTGTGAGTGTGCCGGCAGACATTGCCAGCGAAGCACAAATTCATACCACGGTGATGGAAGGCGACATGATGAGAATGCGACAAGTAACCGATGGCATCGATGTTGCGCCTGACAATATGGTTGAATTTAAGCCCGGCGGCTACCATATAATGCTTATGGGGCTGGTTAATCCCCTGACAAAAGGCAATAAGTTCAACCTGACGCTGCATTTCGCTGACCAGCAAAGCAAAACGGTAGAGGTTACCGTGGGTGAACAGGGAAAACAGGGTGGACATCACCACCACTGACAACGGGTCGCTGTAAAAAGAATGTAATCCAATTCAGTGCATTATTGCTACGAATACTATAATTGGAACAAACCAAGGAGTTAATGATGAGCAAGATTGATATCGGTATTGCTAAAGCAGATCGCGAAGCGGTTGCCCATGGCTTAAAAAAATTACTGGCAGATTCTTACACCCTGTATCTGCAAACGCATAATTTTCACTGGAATGTAACGGGTCCACAATTCCGCGAGTTGCACCTGATGTTTGAAGAACATTACACCGAGCTTGCTGTCGCGGTAGATGATATTGCCGAACGGATCCGCACCCTGGGTGTTGCCGCGCCTGGTACTTACAAAGCATTTGCCGAACTCAGCGCAATTGAAGAAGTAGAAGGTGTACC
>MDSV01212402.1_pt1 | contig 10009 bp, 3 predicted proteins | sample 810851 | NCBI WGS metagenome assembly MDSV01 (sample SAMN05326640, study PRJNA326480) | marine metagenome | isolation source: seawater | place: Atlantic Ocean: North East | collected 2012
GACGCCTCCGGCGAAGACGGTGGCGACTGGCACGAACCCGTCGTCCACGTTCACGCTGTTCACGCAGTGCAAGACTCGAGAAGTGAAATACCTCAACCCCGACTTCTGGTTCTCCCCCCTCGTGAACGCGTACATCGTGAAGCACAACTACGGCACCGACGACATGTTCAGCCTGGACGGCGCGGTCGAGATGACGCGCAAGGAGCTCTCGGACGGCGTGTACGGGTACGAAGCGACGACGGACCAGGTTGACTGGGAGTACGGCTACGCTTTGCAGAACAAGCGAGGCGAGGTGTGGTATGAGATTGGCGCCAACCCCGCGCCGCTGTACGCCGAAGACTGCACACAGATGTACGGTTCGTACTACAACCGCATCGCCCCCAACGACGCGACCAAGTCGAACTTGTTTGGATCGTGCCTGAACGCGTGCCCCGAGGACTACCGCGACAGCGCGTACTGCCGCAAACCGCTGACCGAGGCGATCAGCGCGACTGCCCCGCTCGACTTGGGCGCCTGCGACGACGCGAGACTCGTGGTTTTTGGATCCGCCGTGCTCTTCGGGCAGACCTCGGTGATCGATCCCTCCGGCCGAAGCGAGTGCCTCCGCGACTCCACGTTCACCGACGACGACGCCGAGGCGCGCTGGACGTGCGGCACCGTGGACTACGACCGCTCGAAGATCAAGATGGTGGGCATCAAGGTTGAGCGGCGCTCGGACGGCTCGTGCTACGCGACGCAGACCTACGCCAAGGCGCACACGTTCTCGAGCTCCGCCGCGACTGAGTACGAGTACGACTTCGACGACGCGACGCACACGAACAGAGGGCAGTGCCGCAACGCGGCGTGTTCCGCGTCGAAATACCCTCTCGGACCAATCGCGCAGGGTTCACCGGACCTCGCCGGATTGGGCGCGACGCGCCTCGAGTACGTGACGCTCTCGTTCGGCGACGCGCCGCCCGACAATAAGTTTCTCAACTTGAACGACCGCTTCCTTCCGGACACCTCCGGCGGTCGCGTCGTGCACACGTACAGCGACAACGAGGACCTCGACGCGCGTCGCATCATCCCCAAGAACGCGGCCTTGTGCGGCAGCGCCATCTATTACGCGAACTGCTTCATGAGCGGTAAGGCGTTCGTGGACGAGTCGTTCACGCCGACGAAGCAGGAGAAGCGGTGGATCTTCGTCATCGTCGAGCACGTGTACTTCAAGATGATCCGCATCTCCGTGACACTCGACGGGCACGACGTTCGCATGCGCGTGATGGACGCGGGGTACATCAGCCACGTCCGAGACGCCAACGACATCGACACGTCCGACGCGATGGCGTACGACGTCACCGATCGTTACAGGCGCCGGAACTTCATGCCCGTCGCGGATTGCTTTGCGCACCTCTGCACGAGCGGCTTGTCCCCGAACGGCTACGGCATCGGCGCAATCAAATTTGACATCGCCTCAGAGATGAGCCTCTCCTTAAAAGGTGTGGAGTGCTAGCTCGCTACGTAGCGAGCGACAACACGTATTACGTAGACAAGCTAGACTAGCTTGTTAACAAAGTGTAGTCTACATAATGTGAAAGTATCATATTACACAAACCGGCTGGGGGCTTCGCTCTCCTTGTGGAGCAGGGAAGCGTCTTCTATAGCTTGATACGAGGTCATCGCGCGAGTGGGCGCGGGGGTTTCTCCGAACGCGCGAAGGGATCTCGCGCGGGAGGTTGTCCTTTCCGACGCGTTATGTAGCTAGTAGAAAATCGTTTCCGGATGCCCCTGCAAAAAATAGACACGCACTGATACCCGCGCGGAGCGCCCGTCGCGTCTCGTCCGGCACGGATGCCCCTCGACGCATCCGAGTCCCCGATCAGGCGAATCGCTGGCGCGTACCGCGCCAAGCTCGGCGAGTCCCCCGTCTGGACCGAAGACGGAAGGCTCGCGTTCGTGGACATCGTCGCCAAGGAGCTCCTCCTGGTCACCGCCGCCGCCGACGCGACGCCGACGAGGGTGCGCCTTCCGACGACACCCGGGTGCCTGGTCCGCTCGAAGAAGGGCGGCCTGCTGATCGCCCTGACTGTGGACGACGCCGCGCCGCACCAGCCCGGTGGGCGACTGTGTCGCGTCCACGTTCCCGCGGCAGAGCCGAACCTAAGCGTCGCGACCGGTATAAAGGAGACTGATGTCGATCCCGAAAACGAGTGGGTGTGCGACGTGCTGAACAAAAAGCTCCTTCCCGAGCTGGACGACCCGTCCACCCCCCGCACGGTTCTCAATGACGGCGCCGTGGACGCGCTCGGCCGCGTGTGGGTCGGCTCGAAGCTGCTGTGCGCGGCCGAAAAGAAACCGGGTTACGCCGGCCAACCCCCCGGCGCGGTGTTCTGCTGCGAGTCGGCGTTTTCCTTTCGCGGCGGGGACGTGAAGACGGTCGGGTCCGCGCAGGCGGTTCGCGAGATCGGGGGCGTCCACACCTCCAACGGGATCGGGTGGAGCCCCTGCGGCTCGGTGATGTACCACGTGGACAGCCCGAGAAGAAGGGTGGACGCCTACGACTTCGACGCGCGCTCGGGGACGTTAACGTCGCCGCGCGTTTTTTGCGACGTCGACGCGTCGCGCGGCGGCGTCCCGGACGGCCTCGCCGTCGACGCCGAGGGCGGCGTCTGGGTGTGCGTCTGGGACGGCGGGCGCGTCGAGAGGTGGATGCCGTCCTCGGCGGCGTCTGTGAACGACGACGGGTGTCCCACGAGTGAAAACAAAACTGCTGCTGCGACCCTCGACCGCACGCTGGACTTCGCCGCCGCCGCCGGCGTCGCGCGGCCGACGAGCTGCTGTTTCGGCGAGGGCGCCTTCGCGACGACGCTGTTCGTGACGTCGTGCGCGTTCGACGACACCGTCGAGGGCGAATCCGCGGTGAACCTCGCCGAAACCGAACCGAACGCGGGGGGGGTGTTCGCGGTGGACGTGGGAGTGAAGGGCGCGCAGACGCACGCCGCGGCGTTTTGATAAACGAGTCGATAATAGCGCCTATCAAAGTACGTACGCGAGCGCGTGAAGAGCATGAAAAAAGCGCACGAGCCCATACCACACTGCTATGATCTTCAGTCACCGAAAAATACGTTTACGGTTTCGTGAGACTATTTATCAACCGAATGGCTCCATTTTCATTCACCCGCGGTCGTGGGGGTTACACAGCCCCGACGCGCCCGCCGATGTTCCCAGAGCGGCTCGCGCAGTGACGCGCGGAGACCGAGGGACGCTCGCGCGCGCGCGTTCGACTACCGAACGCATCGACACGATGTTGCGCGCGGGAGGTCCGCCTCCCGTGGCCGTCCGCGCCCCCGCGGACGATATGATGGAGGATGAGCCGGAGACGCCCCACAGCAAAATCGCTCGGGAGAAACCCGACTGGTCGCTGATGGGGTTCGGCGAGTTGCTGGTTCACGTCGCGCTGTTCATGTTGTCCGGCCCGACGCTGATTCTGCTGCAGAAGTACGTGCTGGGTGTGCTGGACTTCGAGTACCCCATCTTCATCGTCACGCTCGCGGCGGTGACGAGGTGGGCGGTCGTGTTGATTTTAGTCCACACGGGCATGATTCAACTCGGCGCGCACGCGGATCTGTCGTTCGTGGAGTGGACGCGCGGCATGTTGCCGGTGGGCATATTGGAGTGCATCTCCCTCGCCGCGGGGAGCACGGCGTACCTGCACATTTCTGTGTCCTTCGTGCAGATGCTCAAGGCGTTCCAGCCGGTGGTGCTGAACGTCTTCATCGTGGGTTTGGGGCTGGAGAAATTTAGTTGGAAGCTGTTCGTGTGCATCGTGGTGGTCACCGTGGGCAGCGTGTTGGCGGCGATCGGGGAGGTGAACTTCACCCCGACGGGGGTGTGGCTGATGCTCATCAGCGAGCTCGCGGAGAGCGCGAAGTACGTGATCCTGCACTTCTACCTGCGGAACGAGCGATTCACGCTCTGGGAGGGCGTCTACTTCACCACGCCGTCTTCGTCGTTTTCGCTCGGCGTGCTGTGCGTGCTGTTCGAGCGCGACGTCGTGAAGCGCGAGAACATGGCGCTGTTCGCGGAGAACTGGAAGATCTTCCTCGCGCTGGCCGTTTTGGCGATGATCACCACGGTGTCGGGTTTCGGGATCATCAAAGAGCTGGGGAGCGTCTCGAACAAAGTGCTGGTGATGCTGCGCAACGCGTTGCTCATCTACCCGGCGGTGCAGCTGTACGACGACATCGTGACGCCGATCCAGATCATCGGCTACGGCGTCACGGCGGTGGGCACGACGGCGTTCGCGTTCATCAAGGTGTCCCAGGAGGTGATCGTGCGCACCAAGTCGCAGATGGACCTCGCCGCGCTCGCCGCGCAGGAGGAGGCGAACGAGAGCGGCATAGGGCAGTCCCTGCTCCGGAGCCTGCGGACGACGCCCCGGGGCGAAACGGGCGGACCCGGGCTGCGCCGCGCGAAACCGAAACGGTGACCCGAAAGCGCGCGTCGTCGCGCCGCGAAAAGCGTCGTCGCCGACTAATATCTGATACTTAGTACCTTCTAGACAAAAGGTATATACGTACACATCACGAGTGCTCGCGATGGTCTCGTCTACGGGAACAAGAGCCGTCGCACGCGGCGAACCTTCTCGGCGGCGGCCGCCGCCGCCGCATCCTTGTCTCCCCGCTTCGCCTCGAACGCGTCCAGAGTCGCGTCCGCCGCGGCCGCCGCCTCCTCCGGCGCGTGCTTCTCCATCCACGCTGCGTACAGCGCAGGCGTCAGGCCGGCGCGCTGGTACGGCGTCTGCAGCGACGCGGGCGCCGCCGAAAACGCGAGCATCAGGACGCATGCCGCGGGGAGGCGGCTGAGCGCCGTCGATGTCTCCGCCGATCGGCTCGCCTCGAGGTCGGCGACGAGCTCGTCCAAACCGAGAAACGCCGCCGAGCGCAGCGCGCGCACGGCGTCGGCGCTCGCGCCGACGCGCGACGCCGGGAACGCGCACTCGTCCACGGCGCGCTCGAGCTCGGCGGTGTCCTTGGCGAGCCGCAGCCGCCCGTTCTCGCCCATCGGACGCACCACGCAGGCGTTCCTGACGAACGACGCGAACACGCGCGCCGCGAACGCGCGCCGAGCCGCGCCGACGGGGGAGACGAGCAGGAACGAAGACGCGGCGTCGTCGAGTTCGTCGACGTCTTTGTCTTCGCGATCCGCCGCCAAACGCGACGCCGCCTCCGCGTCGATCGGCGGGAAGAGCGGCGCGATGTGCTCTTCGCGCAACCACGCGAGCGTCTCCGCGACGCGCGCGGCGTACGGCGAGCAGCGCTCTCCCGGCGGGGGACCCCCCGCCCAGTCCTCGTCGTGCATGGCGGTCAGGTGCGCGCCGACGCGCTCGAACGCGGCGTCCAGCGTCGTCGCCGCGACATCGCGCGCCGTCTCCGCCAAAGCCGTCGTCGCCGCGCGCAGGCTGTCTTTGATTTTCTTCGCGCACGCGGCGCGCGGTCCGGCTTTCGGCGAAACGTCCAGAGCCGGGTCGCGAAGCACCTTGGCCATCGCCGCGCACACCCGCTCCAGGGAAGCCGCCAGCGCGGCGTTCGCCCTGTGCGCGGCGGTCGCGGGCTGGCCGACGGCGAACGCGCGCGCGTCCGCGCCCGTCGCGACGGCGGTTTCGGCGCGGCGCGCCATCAGGCGCAGCGCCTTGGCGACGCCGCTCTCCGCCACCGCCGCCGCCAGGTCCGGGCGCGCGGCGACGGCGTCGAGCTCTTCCCGCACGCGCGCCAGGAACCGGTGGACGTCCTCCGCGCCGCGCCCCGCGCCCGCGCTCCCGCCCACCGAGACGCCCATCGAGACGCTCTGCGCCAACGTCTGCAGCGCGCTCGGGGACAGCAGCGCGTCCACCGGCTCGGAGAGCCGCTGGAACGCGCGGCCCAGGTACGCCTGCGCGACGGGCTCGGCGATCCGCGCCAGCCGCCGCGCGTCGCCGCCGTCGGCGGCGACGGCGCTCGGCGCGCCCTTCGCGTCCGAGTCGCGCGCGAGGCGCGCGTGCAGCGTCTCCAGCAGGGCGACCAGTCTAGGGTACCCCGCGAGCAGCGCGTCCTTCGCGAACCCGGCGCTGGCGTGCGCGCGCACCAGCGCCTCGCCCGCGCCCTTGCTGAACTGGCCCACGAAGCGGCGGCACGGCGCGCGCGCGGCGCGCGCGGAGGAGGACCCTCCGCGGCGCCGCTCGGCGACCCAGACGTCGTCTTCGTTCTCGCGCGCGCCGGAGAGATCGGCGTCGCGCGAGAAGGTCTCGGTCTCAGCCTCACGCGTCTCGTCGACGTCGAAAAAGGGACCGAGCGCCTCGTCCAGGAACAGCGCGTGCGTGATGGGGTCGCGCTTCTTGGCCAGGACGCGCTGCAGATGCCACACCGCCAGGCAGTCGGCGCGCGCGGCGTCCAGCGCGCGCTCCAACCTCTGCCACAGAATTTCCGCCCAGCGCTCCTCCTCGCCGGGGGGTGGGGCGAACGCGCGCCCGCGCGCGGACCCGCCGGCGAGCCTGGACCCGCTCGCCGCGTCCGAGCCGCCGGCTTCGCGCGCCAGCGCCTTCGGGTCCAGAGCCTCGCGCACGGCGTCCACGGCGGACGCCGCCAGGCTCGCCACGCGCGCGTCGACGGCGGGCTTCAGCTCTCCCAGGTTGTGGAACACCTGCAGCGCGGCGCCCACCTCCGCCTGGCTCGCGCTGGCGATGCCCGCGTCTAGGGCGGCGCCCGCGCGCCGCCGGGTCTCGCGCCCCGCCTCGGCGAGCCATCGCGCGTCCCGCTCGACGACGTCGACGCCGGCGAAGTCGTCGCCGGAGCCTAACCCTAACCCCTCGCCGGCGCCCTCGCGCCTGAGCTCCTCTATTTCCCCCAAGGTTTTCGCCGCCTTCGCAAGGTCGCCCGCGGCCGCCGCGGCCGCGCGGCGGCGGCGCTCGGCCTCGAGGCGCGCGGAAGACTCGACCGACCCCTCCGCTTTTTTGTTCGGCGCGGAGACGTCTTTTTCCTCGTCGACGTCGTCCTCGACGCGCAGCGCGGCGCGCAATTTGGCGTTGAGCTTGGACGCGCGCACGACGCGGCGCAAGAGGTCCACCGTTCGCGTGAGGTGATCGAGCTGCCTGGTCTTCGCGTCCACCGCGGTGTGCGGCTCGACGATTTCGTCGCGCACCCGGCCCATGGTCTGCCGCAGCGAGGTGACGCCGCCCTTGACGATCTGCAAAACGCGATCAGCCTCGTCGATCCCGCCGAGCTGGTGAAGCAGCTCGTCGTGGTGCTCGCGCACCTCCAGCGCCAAGGCCGCGTCGAGGTCGGCGATCGTCCGGTCGAGCACCTTCTTCGCGTCCTTGGGCGCGTCGGGGCCGCCCGCGAGCACGCCGCTGGCGTACGCCGTGCCGTCGAAGTCGTCGCGGAGAAAGGGCGCCAGCTTGGGATCCGCCTGCGCGGGAGGAGCGCGACGGAATCGAGGTGAGGGCGGGTCAGTCGCTCGGCGCGTGCGCTTCGTGAGAGCCACGCGCGGGGTCGAGGTTGGGCGAGACGCACCTGCATCGCGAGCAGCGGGTCGACGCGGGGGGTCGCGTCCTTCGTCGACATGGCGCCGGTGGGCTCCCGTGCGCCCGACCGGAGTGGACAGGGATCGAAGGCGCGTGGTTTTTCGTCGCTGCTCGCTCCTGGCTGCTTGCCAGTTGAGACGGGTTTCCTGCTTTCCTGAGTTTTTTGCCACCATTTTTAGGTCGTCAACGTCTTGCTCGCGTCGCGGTCGCGCACACCGCCCCGCAGCCTCCCGTCGGGACGCGCGTCGAGTCGAGTCTCTTCGACCCGCTCGTCGGTGGAGGGTGAGGGTCGGGGGTGGTGTCGCGAGCGCGCGCGACGTCCGGGGAATCGTCCCGCGATCCACCAGCGCGAGGATCCCCGATTTAGGACGAACCACGGGACGGACCCAGACGCGCGTCCGGTCTCGTCGCGGTCCGAGGTCACCCCGCGCTTTCGGCCACAATGGACCCCATCGAGCTCGAGGCGATGCTCAACTCCGACAACAAGGAGGAACGCATCCGCGCGCGACGCCTGGTGCGTCCCCGTGTCCCGCGCGCCCGCGCGTGTTCCGTTCCCAATCGCCTTCCCGTGGGACCCGCGCGCGCGACGAACGACGATCCTGCCATCACACATCATCATCATCATCTTCGCGCGTCGTCGTCCGTTCCGGTGCCCGCCCCCTGACGCCTCGTCGCCCCTCCTCTCTCCCCATTTCGACGATACGCCCGCAGCGCATCGCCGCGCGCGTCGCCGCGCGCGAGCGCGAGCGTTCCGAGCGCGAGCGCGACGAGGCCATGGCGGCGTTCGCCGAGCAGGAGCGCTCGGATCTTCTGGCGACGCCGGGCAAACCCGGCCACAGGCGAGACGGGTCGCGCGGCTCGCGCCCCGGCTCGGCGCGAACGGCCCCTTCGTCCTCTCGGCCGGCAAGCGCCGGCAAATCGAGGCTACCGGACGCCGTCGCGGCGACCAACGCCGCGGCCGCCGACGCCGCCGGGAAGCGCCCGGCGGCGAGCGACGCGGTCGGCGCCGAAGCGGAGTTGGGCGATTCGGCGCGTTCCGTCGTCGCCGCGGCGCGCGACGGGATGCTTCGCGCCGACCGAGAGGCGAGCTTCGACGTGTCCGGCGTGCGCGCAGACGCGGACGCGCGCGAGTACCGGCGGCGGCGGGACGACCAGAGTCGGCGCGCGCGCGTACGCGACGTGGTTCGCGAAGAAGCGGAGAAGAGTCGCTCGGCGGAGGCGGAGATCGAGAAAGGTTGGGAAGCGATTCAGAAGTACGCGAAAAACGAGCCGCTGGCGCTTCGCAACGCGCTCGCGTCGTTGCGCGCGCGGTGCGACGACGCCGCGCGCGCGAAGGACGAAGCCGCGGCGTTCGTCGCCGCCGAGCTGGACCGCCGAGAGGAGGCGTACGCGGCGAGCCTGCGCGCGCAGAGCGACGACATCGACGAGCTGCTGCGGCGCATGCGCGCGCGCGCGAAGGAGCAGAGAGTACGCGCGCGGCGGGGTTTGGAGACGGTGGAGTCTGACTTGGAGGCGCGGCGCCGCGCGTTGCTGGAGCGCAACGACGGCGAGATGCGCAGGTTTTTCGAGAAGCGCGAGAGCGCCGAGCGCGCCTTCGCCGAGCGCACCGCTTCGAACGAGCGGAAGTACGAGGATGCGCTCGAGAGGAGGCGCGCGGACGACGCCGAGGAGTTTGGCATCCTGAAGACGCGCCTCGAGACGGACGTCGCCAACCTGGAGCAGCACCTGGCGCGCATGCGCGCGGTGTACCAGCTCAACGCGGAGAAGCTCGAGTACAACTACCGCGTTTTGGTGGAGCGCGAGGCGGAGAACCAGAGCACGTCCTCGCAGCAGCGCAAAAAAATCGCGCTCGCGCGCGAGAAGCTGATGGTGCTGAAGCGGAAACACGCGGAGGCGGAGAAAGCGTTCAGCGCCGAAAACGTGAAGCTGGCGGAGGAGCACAGGCGCGCCGCGGAGACGTTCAAGGAGCTCCAGATGAAGCACAAGCGCTTCGTGCGCGCGGACACGAAAAAGTTTGAAGAGGTGTGGGCCATGCACGAGGCGCTCGTCGCCGCCAAGGTGCGGCGCGTGCTGGACGCCGACCGCGTGATCCACGAGCAGCAGCTCGGGTGGCGCTGGCGCCCGCCCAGCGACGACGTGTTCCTCAAGCCGGACGACCTGGCCTTGGTGGAGGGGCGCAAGAAACGCGAAGCCGCCGCCGCCGCCGCCGCGGAAGCCGTCGCCGACGACGCCGACGCCGCCGAAGCCGCCGACGCCGCCGCCCCGGAGGCGGACCCCGACGGGAACCCCTCCATCGCCGACTCAGACTCGGAGAACCCGTTCACGAAGCGTCTCTGCGACCCCGCGTACGCCGAGCTGCTGGAGGTGACCGCGGAGGCGTGCGCGTTCCTGGTGGACCCGGCGACGGCGCGCGCGCTCGCGAGCGCCGAGGCGGAGGAGGCGCGCGCGCGCGACGCCGGCGACGCCGGCGAC
>MDSV01224048.1_pt1 | contig 10009 bp, 3 predicted proteins | sample 810851 | NCBI WGS metagenome assembly MDSV01 (sample SAMN05326640, study PRJNA326480) | marine metagenome | isolation source: seawater | place: Atlantic Ocean: North East | collected 2012
TCTAAACCAAAGATTATTTTTATCTCGCCCAGAAGTGTGGAAGTATTGATATCTGTGATCGTAGTTGCCTATCTTTGTTGGAGACGAGGCAGTCATTTTAATATTTTTGATATTAAGTGGGCGCTTCGCTGTTTGATCTCTGTAGTATGTTGCTCTCTGTCTGTGTGGGCCATGATTGTCAACACCATCTGGGCCTATTACTTTTAGGTCTGTGGAAGATACAACAATGTTAAAAGACTCTGCCCTTGTTAAGAATCCATCCAAATTGTTTGTATTGGATGAGCCAGTCTTATGTTGACCGTTCCAGTAGTTAAGGGGAGCATGTCTATGTTGTGCTCCACCCACATGCTTCTCTGTGAATGGTCCCTGCATAGGAGCGGGCATGTTGCCATAAGTGTCCTGGTGCATGTTATTAATTTCGATGGATGGCTTAAATGTCTCTAGCTGCTTTGTGTACCCATCAGAAGAAGCACTAAAGATTGTAAAGGGCGTAAACATGTCTCCTTTACCAGAGAGATACTCGTGTGCTGTATCAGACGATCCTGCCTTGTAGTTTAGCTTTGTTTTCTTTAGTTCGTCTGGTGTAGGTGCATCAGAACAATCAACAACGTTTTTTACTTCTGAAATTGGTATATCTAAAGAGGTGAGGTTTCCTGGCCTGGTTAGTGCTTTATAGAAATCTTTCTTTTTATTTTCATATTTTTTAGATTCTGGGTTGAGTGAGTTAAGCCTATCTGTAACCAGCTTGTATGGTCTACTAAGGGCACGCTTTGCATATGTTGAACCACTTATCTGAGTGGTCACTGCATTTAAAATCTCTCCCTTATCAGAATCAACAGCAGACACACCGGAAGAAAGCGGGTCATTTCTTTCGGCTCTCTGGTTCCACCATAAGCAATTTTCATCCTGATTTGTGTCTTGATCAGGCGATACTGGTGCGTGTCCGAACTTCCAATTGTAGCCAAGCTCTTCAGATCCAACTATTGAAGCTTCTGGATCTGATGTTTTTGCTTCTAAAGTTGGGAACTTATTCCAGTATTTGTTTCTTTCAAGAGCATGGCTCTCAATAACTGTATTAACTTCTGGGTTAAACTTAGCACTTGCTGGAATTAGATTTGCGATCATTGTTCCAATAGCATCATCAAACCACTTAAAATAATTAACGTATTTATCGAGGTCTGGAGTATTCTGCACTCTTTCAAAGAAAAGTGCTCTTAGTTTCTCCATAGGTTTGTAGTTCATTCGATATCTGTTAACAGGCTGACCAATGAGGTTGTGGAAATCTTTCATCGTTCCAAAAATATTGATCATCTCTTCAGATATCGCCTGATACATGCTCTTCTCTATTGAGAAGTAATGGTTGATTGGTCTAGAGTCTTGAGTAAAAACTTTATCATCTGTGTCATTTAAGATCTTTACGCTGTCATCTGAATTTATTGATTCTAGAGGAAGCTGCTTCAATGATGGCAACCAGTCAACATCAACAGCTCCATCATCATTTGCGCCAAAGAAATCTCCTCGCCCAGTATGCATATTGCCTAGAAGGCCGCTAATCCAGCCATATCTTGATGTGTAGGTAGACGACCCAGAAGTCAAATCGGGCACTAAGAACTGGCCGCTTGCATTTGAGCCAGTTAGTGTATCGAAATTCCAATGCAGCATTAGATTTGCAAACTGAGGAATCTCATTGTTTTGAGAGGAAGCGTCGAATAGTGCAGTGTTTTGATATGGAGATAGCGTGCCGTAATTATTGACATCTCTTGCGTGTGCCTTAAGGCTTGCATTATCTAGATACTCTGCCCAAGTTCTAAAGGATTGCACACGAACATCTGATGGTTCTCGTATAGAAGATGTAAAGTTAGTGTAGTGAGCGCCGACAAAAGTTCTCTTCGGGGCGGACATGAAGTTCTTTATATGCTTTCTTTTTACTGTTCCGCTTACATGGAATTCCTGATTTATAATATCAGAAATATAGTTGACACCATAAAACTCAACATTATAAAAATCATTGTCTTCCATTCCAGTTGTAGAGGCAGAGGTTTCTGCTACAAAAGTTGCCAAGGGGTGCTTAGTGGGAACGACCCTGACTGCAAGGTTCCACCTTGAGTCATCATATACATCCTTGTATAAGCTTGAGGTCAGCAGGGGAATTGGGCCACCAGATGTACCCGTTAGTACAAACTTTACGTTCTTTGAGTAGAGGCTGTCTCTTAGGGCATAAACCTGAAAGTTTGCATAGTCCCCTGTTGTTCCATTACCGGCCCATGTAGTATCAGCCGGTGACTGCATTTGGGCAGTATGCATTCCAAAGAGAGAAGCAGTTAAGTAAGGATAATCATAATTTTCGTATGCACTGGTTCTGATATCTGGCTTTCTTGGGAATACAATTTCAGACTCAAAAGTAAACCCTTGTCCTTCCATTTCTTTGTAGGCCGTTCCACTACCAGAGATAAAAGATGTAGACTCCGTATCGGCGGATGATGTGTATTGATAAACTGTTGCATCATGTCTTTGTGCGTGATTGAAATCAGCAAGCCTTGAATAGACCGCCGTGTCCATGACATTATCTCTGATTTCATATGTAACATTGTCTGCATAAGTATTTATTTTTATTAAGTCTTCGTCAATACCCATGCAATGAAGAAGGTTTCTTATTGCAGAAGTTGTTCCCTTTGCCTTATAGATTTGTGTTAAGTTGTTGTAAATGTTCGTATAAAGGAAGTTCTTGATATTATGAACCTTTTCCGAGAAAGGTACATCTTCGTTTTTATTTAATATCTCTTCTATGGCTGTAGAGTTTTGAAATAATTCGCTGTAATCAAACCCATAGTTAGTCAACAATCTACCAGCGAATGGTAACGGCTTGTGACTACTACTAATGTAGTTTTGATCTTTTATCTTTGGCAGGTACGTGATATATGTCGATAGTTCATCGAAATATGAAGATACAACCTGAAGCATATCCTTTGTTACAGTCCTTTCTTTGTCCTGCTCCTCTTCGAATATCCATCCAGGGATCATCCCAATCATTCGACTTGAGTTTCTTAAGTCATGCACGCTTCCTGTTTGGCGTAGTTGTTGCTTTATGTCTACTACGTCTGAGTGTGAGGAATAAATAATTGGGTCTTTAAATTCATCAAAGTCGGAATTGTATGTTGTCAATGCCGATATTAGTGATCTAGAATATCCTGCTGAATATCCTGTCCAAGTTCCGTTAGTAATCCGGCCTGAGTAGTCTAGAACTGTCGAGTCAGTGGAGCCAGAGCCCACGACTCCTTCATTAAATTTGTAATAAACTCCAAGATCAGTGTTCGCAGTATCTGTGTTTGTTCCGCCATTAACTTGTGTAAACCAATTACCACCAATTTGTTTTGAGTTTCTTTTTGTTTTCCAATATCTAAATTCGTCTATTGAACCAGAAAGCTTACCCCAACCTCTAAAGTCAGGGGTTCCGCCAAAACTGTGTGCTCCAGATACTTCTGTCAGCAAAGATCCCAGTTGAGCTTTCATTGCTCCAGTGACAGGACTCAAAGAAGATCCAGTAGTGACCGTTTCTACGAGCTTTCCGTTTTGATACAGTTCAACATCTACGTTTGAGCCATTGTTCTTAAGAGTAAAGGAAAACTGTTTCCATTCATTATCAGACAAAGTTGCGGCTGATAACGTGCTACCAATTGGGGCTCTCTGAAAACCTGTTGTTCCAGAAATAGCTGTGACCAAGAAAGGACTTGTCGTTCCAATAGCTCCTGTGATTTCAATCCTAAGTCTGCCGTAATCTGATCTTTGGATGCCTGCAACTGAAGATGTTGCCTGGTTCCACATATCAAAGACAACTTCCTTGTCCGAACCAGAAACAAATGGCTTCTTAAGCCAAAACTCAACTGTGACACCTGAATTACTTAAATCAAATTTAAGGTTACTTTCTCTCTTTTGAGTGGCCTTGTAGATGTTTGCCGTGCCTCCAAGGCTCGGGAACATGTCTTTTAACTTAGTGTTGTCAGGGTCTTTATGGGGTCCCCCATAAAAAGTAATATATTCTTTAGATGATGCGTTACCATATCCGTCAGAGGATTTTTGCGTAACTGTCGTATTCTCAGGTGAAAATATTGCATGACCTGTAGTTCTTGGATATACGTTGTCGAATACCCAGTTATCAAGATTTGATGCCGTTAAGTGCCATTGACTTTTTTCATGTGATGAGCCATCATAAGGATAGGTTTGTTGAATGTGGTTAACAGCATTTTTATAATATTCTTCTGCTGTACCAAAGCGAGCAAACGATGCAGGATCTCCATAGTTAATAGGAGGAACAACCTTAGAAGCTTCTTTAAAGTAAGATGAGACCTGTTTAGCGGATTCGACATTTGAACCGGAAACAAGCTCGCTAAAGTTTATATTAGCTGCTCTAGATTTATTCTTATTTGTTTTATCGAAAAGCTCTTTGATGCTCATGGTTTTTTACTTCTCTACTCTGAATTTAAAAATCTCTGGTTGCTCTCTATATTCGCCATTAATATAATATGACAGTTTTATTGCGTACATTGCGTCGGCCTCCAACAAATTCATGGTTAAATCAAAGTAGTTTCCAGAAACATCGTAAGATAATCTGGTGTAGTCTAGATTATCACTTCCTGTACCATATTGTATAGCTGTTTCGTTGTCGTATATCCTATAAACCTTATAGTATGCATCATCAACAATTGTATTTTCAATTGCAGTAGATGCTTTCGAATAGATCGTGGGAGACCAATCGTAAGGACGACAATATAGCCTTAATTTTGGAGTCTCTTCAGTCTTGTATGAAGACTTTAAATTTGTTATTTTCGTAACGTATTTAGGACTAATGTTGATCTCGGAACCATTTCTTTTAGTAATCGTAAATGATCCGGTAAAGTATTGTTTATTAGAGCCTGATCCGGCTGTCCACACGTCAAATACTCTTGACAACAGATTAATTGAAGAAGCTGTGAGGGCGAATGAAGCAGTATAAATACCTGTCTCATGGTGACCACCAGTTACATAGAACTTCTCTGTTTTCATCATTGTACCAGTTGCAAACTGTATAAGCTGAGTACTTGGCTCTGAATTGTCTGCTGAGCCTGAGTAGGCTTCCATGTACACAACGCCTGTTCCTACTTCTGGAATGTTCTTGAGTTGTCCGTTAATAAAGTTATACAAATACAAAGTATTTAAATTATCAGCAGAAGGAGCTAAAGAGCTGCTGTAGAAAGCACGTCCTCTGTCGTCTTTATTACTAGAATCCCATCTTGCTTCGATCACAGGTCTTTTGAAAAAGTATTGTGTGCCGCGAGCAAAGAATTTTTTAGTATAGTATGATTTCTTTGCTCCTGCTAAATTGTTTAATATTGTTGGCTCAACATCTAATCCGTTTGAGCTTGAGAAAAACGCCTCTTGTGATCCAGTAAGCCTAATGCTTAATCCGAAGTTATCGAGCGGGCCTGATAGCCATTCTTCGACCATAGAAGTGATATTTAATTCTATGTCTTCGTTTCCATTGGCAAGAGTTGTGGTATAAGTTGGAAACCTGTTTACAGTCGAGTGGTAAGATGCTGAGTGATATTCTCCACCAATCTTGCCCCACTTGTCGCTGTCTTTTCTGTATACCCAGTTTGAAACATCATCGTCCTTGTACTCATCCATGTCCAAGCCATTGCCCTCAGACCATGATTGAGAAACTGCTTGCACCATATACGTTGCATTTCTTGGCAATGTTTGAGAGTGTTTTGCGTTGTGAAGCCTTAAATAAAAGTCAACACTTCCACTTGCGGGGATTGTACCATTTGTTCTATCATATTTTATCTGACCTTTTGACGAACCACTAACTGGGAATTGAAATAGGCCTCTTGATATTTCTTGACTTTCTTGGCCGCTATATGTGCCTGTTGCAAAGTTTTGGCCATATATCGAAAAAACCTCAACAATATCAGAAGCACCCATGTTGGAGCCAGTACCCCGTGTTCTTAGGTTTTGTTTAAAAGCATTTGTTATAGTAGTGTCTTTATTAGCAGTATATCTTTTGATGCCCATTATTTAATTGTTCCTATGATGTCATTCTGAAAGAATTTTAATTCCATAACAGCGTCTGCTGGAACTTTTATGATCCGGCCATCGGCTGACATACTCTTTTTAAAATCAAAACTTGCGGAACTATATGCTCCTGTTTCGCGTGGCTCAATGTATACATTGGTAGTATCGATAACGCCTGGTACGTCGTTTATGGTGCTGTAAATGTCTGTAATATATAGTGATTCTCCAATGCCTAGATTAATCCTATCTAAGTACTCAGCGACAGCTTCGCGAATAGATTCTGCAAGTTCATACTTATCAACTCCATCTTGGCTGACTGCCTCATACTTTATCGCATAATTAACAATTCTGGCATTCAATATATCAACTGTATCATTTATCATTTTATACTTTTGAATCCAAACTTTTAAATTTTCTTTAATTGATGAGTTTGTAGTTGCCAAAGATCCATCTGAATTTTCTGAAACACAATATAAGTTCAGGTTTCTTCTAGATGAATTCGGGTCTTGGTCTATTCTGCAGTGCTTGATGGCTCCAAACTTTCCAGGCATTCTGTAAACAATCGCCTTATAATCATTTGCTGTGACGGCCCTATCTTGGGCTGCGTATGTTCCAATGGCTCTGTGCTTGATTTCCTCGGAGGTTATAGTTGAAACATAGCCAATTGCTGGTTCTTCGTTGAAGCATTCAACACTATCAGAAACTGTTTGCACGTCTACTTGTGATACAGTTGATAGATCTTCAAACTCTAGCACGGGAGCTGTTACTGTGCTAAGAGCACCATATGCAACATTCGCATTGTCTCTCTGATTTCTTCTCACAGTTACGGACAAAGTAGTATTTGACGGAGAAATGCCAAGTTTGTCCATCTCATTCAGCCGAGAAGGATCATAGTTTGAAGTAGTAATGTAGTCCTTTCCGTGAACTTTTAAAACCACATCTGACACTTTTGGAAACGGAGAGTTTGTTAAAGAAGAGTCAGAACCATATCCAAAATTTAAAAATGTATTATTTTCAATATGTTCTACTGTAAATCTTCTGGGGACAGAACGAGGCTTTAATAAGTAAAGTGGAGCGTCTGTAGAGGAGTCCCTCCTGTTTCTAATCTGCTGATATATGATATCCTGAGATAAATAATCCACTTCATAGTAGACATGGCCCTCGGAGTCAACTACTGAGACTACTTCTGTTATGTTGTTAGTAGATAGTTGAAGACTGAGTAGTGGTTGAAATGGGCCAATTTCAATATCTTCTTCATCCAGTTCGCCCGAAACAACTTGCCCATATGCTTTGATAGCATAATTAACTGGCTCGCCCGTTGTGGAGTCAACTTCTGCCACAATAACCTCATTGTTTTCATCAGAAAAGTCCACGTCCTCGTTTAGCACAAATGTTTGACCCCCAGTGGATTCACAAATAGTGCCCCTCTTTAGAATAGGGATCAAAGCAGCGTTTGGTCCTTCAGCGTTGTTCCCAACTGGAATCTTCACAAAGAAAGTCACAATCGCGCTTGAAGCTGGGCTTGCTTGATATCTATAACCCATCTGCTTGGCAAGGCGAATAACGTTCTGATATTCGATTGCTGTATCTATAAAAGATTCATTGGCTTGATAGTCTACATAAAAAGATAAAACATCTCCGATATATGAAACAGCATCAATCATAAGTGCCCCGAAAGATGCTTCATTAAAGTCTTTGAACGAATCGGGGAAGTATCTCTTTGCGTAATCGACAAGAGATTCCTTAATGGAATCGAAGTCCCTGTCTAAATAATTAATTGGTGCAACACGCTTTGCCATTTAAAACTACCTCACTCACCTTCTAAATAGTTGATTAATTTAAATAAATTATTGTATTTCTGGAGTTGCTAAACTAACTGTTAGCGAATCTCTTAATCTCATAGATTCTATCATATAATCTATTCTGATTGAAATTGAATTATATCTTTGATTTGACTGCTGTTCATCTTTGAATATATCAACCCTGATTAAATCGATGTACGGCAAATAGAAATTAACTTGCTGGGTTATTGCTGTGTTTATTGCAGAAAAGGTTTCATCATTCAATTGCTGCCACAAATAATTTCTAATCCCAGCTCCAAACTCAGGAAGCATAACTCTCTCACCTGGACTGGTGAGGACGACCATCTTAAGGTTCTGTTTAGCTACATCTGCTATTGTCTTGTTTAAAGCAATACCATCTATTGGGTCTAGTGAAAGTGGTAGTGCTGGTGAATATCCTGGCATCTTGTTATCTCCTAAGTTGTCTTTAATATAATATCAGCAAAAACATTTTTATACTTCATCTTCGTATATTTCGTCATCATTGTCGTTGTCTTCTTCCGGTGGTGGCAGGTAGCCAGCAACTGCGTTAATTGGGTCCGCACAGGGTTCTCTCACTTTTGAATCTTGAGTCTTTTCTTTTTTGAAATTCAAGAAACCATCTGAAATCATTCCCATTGTCAAATAGGGAATGGCGAAAGGCGTCATTGGTGGCCCTATTCCAGGCCCCAGGGGAAGTGGAGGAAATCCTACACCGTAAGGTAATGCGCTTGGTAACATGCTGATAGCAATCATTGCTCCCATAGCTGGGTCCATCTGTATACTTGGGTTTGGAATGTCTATACCCTTCTGTTCTGCCCATTCTTCAAAAGATGGAACGGGTGGTGGCTCAGGGGCTCCCGAATCTTTTGCTTCTTGTATTACTTTTTCTTTTTCGGTTTTGAACTCATCATAATCTTTTTTAAGTTTCTTTATAATGTTTTCATTGGCTGTTTGCATGATAAGGTTAATACCATCATAAATTTTCTTAGTAATCGCAATATTAGGATCAACAATCTCTGTCACACCCTTAAGTATCAAGAACGGTGTTTTCAAGATTATCTTTAATATCATGGCCGCAAATGGGTCGAAATCTGGACTCTCTGGATCTGTTGATCCAATTCCGTCAAAAGCTGCCTCCTTTAGCTTCATGGCATAATCTTCATATTCGTGATCCATACCACCCATATTCAGATCAAAAGCGGCCTTAATAAGGAATTTTGTAGTCATGAAGAAGTCTGTTACTGGCAAGGTTGACTTTGTTAGTGTTATTGTGTATACAGATGCCAAAGAGGCATATCTTTTTATTGGGAACAAGAACTCTGTGACAGCCCTGTACTCTGGGTCGCTTATGAGTTTATTTTTTATTTTGTTTATCTCTTTTTCAAACATCCAAAGAGTGCCATTCCCTTTTGTCGGGTCTTTACTAGATTGTGCGAACAAAGACAATTTCACAAAACCGGGGTCTGTGAATTGGAAGCCTGAAACTGGGACCTCTGCTTTCGCCATTGGTATTAGGTACGTGGCCTGCCAAGTATCTGGGGATACTCCTTCTATACCTTTTACTTTTTCTATATTTCTAAAACTTGTGACACCTCCAGATGGGTACTTCACATCTGCTATCTGAGGATCTATGGACATCAGTTTATCTATCTGTTCTCTATATTGGCTTGCAAATTCTTCTTTTTGCTCAGGAAGCGCATACACCAACCTAATTCCAAAACTAACCTCATCAAACCAGTTATGCCACGAGGATTCGTATAATATACTATCAAGAACCTTTTTGGTTTGTGCATACCCATTGGCAGGAGTTAGCGGATTAGTGGCGACCTGATATTTCTTGAGATTATTAGAGGCCTCTTTCATAGCCGATACAAACTCGTACCAGTCATGTAATCTAACAAAACCCTTCAAGTAATCTTTTCTGACCCACTTGCCATCGACTTCATTAAAGTAATTCTTAAGAGTTCCATCAAAATTTTGAATACTCTTGTCAAATGTTGAGTGACCGTCGTCGTCAAACATATCGATAATCTTTATATATCTTTCTAGGAAGAATCCACCATCCTTATTCACGGTTCGATCTGGCAATGCGGAGTCAGCAGACATGCTTCCAACATAAAATCTATTATGTTTAGAAA
>MDSV01243406.1_pt1 | contig 10009 bp, 8 predicted proteins | sample 810851 | NCBI WGS metagenome assembly MDSV01 (sample SAMN05326640, study PRJNA326480) | marine metagenome | isolation source: seawater | place: Atlantic Ocean: North East | collected 2012
AGCAATATCTCCTGCATCAGCTACTTGCTGTACCTTAAATGGTTCTACATCGTAGTTTGGATGATAATTTGTTCTTAAATGTTTTGATGCTTGTCTTATACTTTGAGGGCCAAATCTTGCACCTGGTCTATAACTTGTTCCAGAATCAAAAGGTACACCTACTATTGCTACGTCACAATTTTCTACATCTCTTAATTCAGGAAGTCTAGCAAAAGTAGATATTCCGGCATATCGTGGAACTTTTGTTCCGCTAACTGGTTGAATGGGATTTTTGTTTTTCATATTAAGTTAATATCATATAAAAAGTTTTGATGAAAATAATAGCATTAATACTTTTTTTAATTTTTATTATATTACCTATTAAAGCAGATAATATAAAAGATGGAAATGATATTATTGTTGAGGCATTTAGAGTACAAAGTAAAATTCATGCTCCTATTGACGAAATTTATTATTTATTAAAAATACCCAATTTAGAGATTTATAAACTTAGAAATGACAACGGTGTTAAATATTTTAATTCAAAAAAAGATTTTAAAGTTGGTTTTAATGACAATATTAGGTGTAATAAATCAAACAAAGAAAATTTAAAAAAAAAATTCTCTATTATCAAAAAAAACTTAAATGTTTATAAATCTACTTTTTTAAAGCTAAATAATATTAAGTTTATTGTTTTATGTGAAAATTTGTTCATTTCAGAACATAATACAGGTGGGGTATACGATATAAATAAAAGAACACTAATTTTAGATATTAATTTCAACATTAAACATTTTGAAAGAATGATCCATCATGAAATATTTCATATGATACAAGATAGCAATAAAGAAATATTTGATGAGATTAAATGGAAATCTTTTAATAAAAAAAAATTTAATTATACTGAATGTTCCGCCTGTTCAGATCTAAAAAATCTTAATTTATATGATAAAACAGATGGGTTTATTACTGAATATTCAAAAACTGTACCATCAGAAGATATGGCAGAAATTTATTCTTTTATGATAACAGATAGAAATGCAATAGAAAATATAATTAAGCATGATAAAATCTTGAATAATAAAGTTAACTTCATAAAATCAAGTCTATATTTAATTGATAATACTTTTAATTTTTAATGATTAAAAAAGTAAAAGCCTCTTTATCAGAAAAAATATTATTTTTATTTTTAATATGTCTATCCTTATTTGCTTTTACTTCCTTTTATTTGCTAAAAAACAAATGTTTCTTTGTTAAAAATATTAATCCTGATAAAATAAGCTTTTCTAATCCAAGCAATATTGCGGTAATGAATGTTGAGTGTGGAAATGTTATAATTGAATTATATCCAGAATTATCTCCAAATTCTGTTGATAGATTCAAAGCTTTAATAAAAAAAGGTTCTTATAATGGTTCAGCTTTTTACAAAGTTATAGAAAATACATTAATACATGCTGGAGATTTAGAATTTGGAAATATTAATAATTTAAACTATCCTAAAATTGGAAGTGGAAAATCTGGTCTAGGATTACTTAAGTCTGAATTAAATGAAGAATTTCAATTTACAGAAGGAAGCATAGGTCTTGCAAGAAGTGATAAATTTAACACTGAAGATAGTGAATTTTTTATTACTTTAAAAGAAATACCTTTATATCAAGGTGAATATACTCCAATCGGTAAAGTAATTTATGGTTTGGATGCTTTAAAAAAAATTAAAAAAGGAAATTATTATCCATATGTATTAGATCCAGATTATATTAATTATTTCAAATTAATTGAACAATACAATTAAAAATACAATTATTATTGCTGCAGAATAATAATATGGCATCATTTTTTTCCAAGAAATTAAAATTTCTGAAGCTTTATTTATTTCTTTTTTTGATAATTTTTTTGGCACAAATATTAATTTATTAAAGGTTTTCCTGTAGCTAAGGTATGTTTAATTCTATCTTGAGTTTTCTTTGTTTCTATTAATTTCATAAAAGCATTTAATTCTAACTTATATATATCATCTTCTGTTAATGTTTTGTCAATAGTTGTATCGCCGCCACTTAAAACATTCGCTAATTCTTTGCCAACTTCCATTCCATGATCAAAAATTTTTTTATCATTATATAGTTTTTCTAAAAGATTAATCATCTTATCTTTAACAATTTTTCCTGATAGTTTAAAAGTGCATTCTTTAGGAGGAGTAAAATTTTTATTATTTTTGATTATTTCTTTGGAAACTGAAAATAAACTATTTCTACTCATTATTTTTTTATCTTCTGGATTTAAATATCTTAAAGGTTCAGCTTCTATCGGTGAGCTGGCTGTTTTTGCATAGCCTATAATATCAAACACTTTTAAAGAAGCATAATCTGGGTCTTTTTTAGCTTTATCAGATTGAGACCATCTCCATAGCATTTCTTTACATCCACCTCCAGCTGGAATCAGTCCAACCAATGTTTCAACAAGTCCAACTACAATATTTGTATGAGATGCAACAAAATTACTTTGTACGAGTACTTCAAACCCACCTCCCAGCGTTAAACCTGAAGGAGCTGAAACTACTGGATATTTTGAATATTTTAAATGTTTACATGTATCTTGAAAATATTTTACAAATTTTTCAATAGATTTAAAATCTCTACTATCGGCAAAATTCATAGTGTAGGATAAGTTTACTCCAGCAGAAAATTGCATACTCTCGTTTATAATAATCAAAGGTTTGTCAGTAGCATTTTTTAAACTATCCATAGAATTGTAATCTAAAGCATTTGCTTTTGTTGTAAATTCAACGATATTAAAATCATCAAACCTATATATTTCAGCAGATTTATTTTTATCTAATTTGATTGCTTTAGGCTTAATTTTACCTAAAGTTTCCATCTGAGTATATTGCTGTCTTTCTCCATAAAAATTTTCATCTTTATTTTTTGATAGATCATTTAAAAAATTATTATTTTCAAAATTATCGACTCTTTCAAAGAAAGATTTCACCCCTATTTCTTTTAAAATTTCAAATGGACCTTTCGTCCAATTAAATCCTAGTCTCATTGCTTCATCAATATCGTTAAATTTGTCAGTAATCCCTGGAACTAAAGAAGAGGCATACTTAATTATTTTTGAAATTACACTCCAGGCATACTCGCCATATTTATCTTTTCTTGATATTAAATTTTTTATATCCATTCTTTCTATGCCTAAATTAACTTTTTGTGAGGTTGAATATTCTCCAGTTTCTAAATTAATAGCCTCTAAAATTTTTTTATTTTCAACTTTATTTATTCTATAGAAGCCACCTTTCCCCTTTCGTCCTGTATATCCAGTTTCTATAAGTTGTTTTACTAATGGTATTTCTTTTGCCACTTTTTGGAATTCATCACTTTCTGGTAATTCTTTTATAAAACTTTTTAAAACATCCACCATTAAATCTATTCCTATTAAATCATATAAACCAAAGACTCCTGTTTTTGGTATTCCCATTGGTCTTCCAAATACAGCATCTGCTTCTTCAATTGTAAGTTTCATTTTAAATGCTTCTGTCATAGCAACTTGCATTGCATAAACACCAATTCTATTACCTAGGAAACCAGGGGTATCGTTACAAATAATTGTACCTTTTCCTAAATTTTCTTCACAAAATTTTTTTAATGAATTTATTTTTTCTATATCATTATTAGGACTTTTAACTATTTCTAGCAAATCCATATATCTAACTGGATTAAAAAAATGAGTTATACAAAAGTCTTTTTTTTCTTCTTCGGATATCTTTTCTGAAAGTACTTTTATAGGAATCGATGAAGTATTAGACGATACTATCGATCCAGCTTTTCTTTCTTTAAATATTTTTTCGTATATACTATGCTTAATATCAATTCTTTCTACGACTGCTTCCACTATCCAATCTGCCTCACTAACAATGCTAAAATTATCATTAATATTTCCAATACTAATGTTTTCAACTTTTGATTTATCTATTAATAGTGGTGGTCTAGATTTATAAATTCGCTCTCTAGCTTTTTCACTTATTTCTGTTGTTAAATCTAGTAAAGTTACTGGAATATTAGCATTACATAATTGAGCTGCTATTCCACATCCCATTGTTCCAGATCCTATTACAACAACTTTTTTAATTTCCATATTTATCTTTGGTTTTTTTTTAAATCTTCTATACTTATATGGCATCTTATTGCATTGCCATTGTCGCCAATTTGCCACGGTGGAATTTCATTTTTACATTTATCACCCAAAATTCTAGGGCAACGTCCTTGAAAACAACATCCTTTTTCTGGTGGTTTTTCTTCTACTATATCTTCGGCAACTAATTTTGGTTTAATATCTGGGTCAGGCTCTAAAACTGCACCCAACAAAACTTCTGTGTAAGGATGTGATGGAAATTGATAAACATTTTTTGAAGGACCAATTTCACAGAGTCTTCCTTGATATAAAACAGCAACTCTGTCACTAATTGCCCTTACAACAGCAAGATCATGAGAAACAAAAATATATGTTGTCCCGAAATCTTCTTTTAATTTTTGTAACAAATTTAAAACAGCGGCTTGTACTGAAACATCCAAAGCAGATGTAACTTCATCACATAAAATTATATCTGGTTTAGCAGCAAAAGCTCTGGCAACAGCAACTCTTTGTTTCTCACCACCTGAAAGTTGTCTTGGGTATCTAGTCATATAAAATTCACCAAGTCTTACTTTTTGCAATAATTCAATTATATTTCTTTTTAATTTATCTCCAGAAAATCCAAAATATAATTTTAATGGCTGCGAAAGAATTTGCTCTACAGTATGATTGGGGTTTAATGACTCATCTGGGTTTTGAAATATTAACTGGATAGCTCTTAGATCGTTTGAATTTCTGTTTTTTAGATTACTAGATAAAACTCTATTATTTTCAAATTTAATTTTTCCTTCCTTGGTTCTTAATAAACCAGCTATTGATTTTAAAATTGTCGATTTTCCACTTCCAGACTCTCCAACCAATGCTATTGTTTCTCCTTTTTTAATATCTATATTAATATCTTTGACTGTTGGATTATTATCTGTAATTTTATTAAAAATTTGATCTAATAACTTTTGCTTTGCATAACTAATTGAAATGTCTGTTAAATTTAATATTTGATTAATTTTTTTTTTTATCTATTTTTTTCTGTTTTCTTAAAATAATTTTATTATTAAATTTTTCTAAATTTTTATAATTGAAGCACCTTACATTTGTTTGTAATTTTGAAATATATTCTAAACTTGGAGAATTTTTTTTACATTTTTTTTCTGCAATATTACATCTATCAAAAAAACTACAACCTTTACCAATGCTTCCTGGTTGAGGTTGGCTGCCAGGCATTGAGTCAGGAAGTCCGGACAAAGAAAGTTTAGGAATAGATTTTAATAAACCATATGTATAAGGATGTATTGGATCTTTTAAAATACTTTTTGCTGGTCCTTCTAATACAATTTCTCCAGCGTACATTACTATAATCCTATCGCTTACTTGAGCAATAGCTCCTAGATCATGACTTACATAAACCATCGATGTTCCTGTATCTTTGGCAATTATTCTAAGAAGTTCCAAAACATGTGCCTGTGTTGTTACGTCTAAGCCAGTTGTTGGTTCATCTAGTAATAGTAAATCTGGACTACCTGCTAAAGCCATTGCTACAGCTACCCTTTGTTGTTGACCGCCAGATAACTCATGGGGATATCTAAAAGCCATTGTTTCTGGTGAAGGAAGTCTTACTTTATTTAATAATTCAGAAATTTTTTTTTCTCTTTCATTTAAATCTAAATTCGTATGTAATCTTAAAGCTTCATCAATTTGATATCCTATTTTTAAATTTGGAGTTAAAGATTGACCAGCATTCTGGGGTATCATTGCAATTTTTCTTCCTCTAATCTTTTCTAAATCTCTATTTTTCATCTTAAGAAGGTTAAAGGATTCAAATAAACATTTTCCTTCTATTGTATACAAACCTTGTTTAACATAACCCATCATCGCGAGTGCTAGTGTGCTTTTTCCAGATCCCGATTCACCTACTATACCCACTGTTTCGCCTTTTCTAATATTAGTTGTTACGTTTCTAAGAATTGATATTTCTTTACCTTTTTTACTTCTAAATCCAATTGATAGATTTTTTACTGATTGAATGATATTTACCATAAATTTAAACTGGTGCCTTTGTTGATCTATCTATTCCTAAAGCTTTGGCAAATGCATCTGCTGTTAGATTAATTCCAATAATTAAACTACTTAATCCAAATATTGGTGCAATTACAGACCAATAAGCAAATGACATTAATCCTCTTGCATTTGAAATCATTAGTCCCCAATCAGGAGTTGGAGGGCTAACTCCAAATCCCAAAAAAGATAACGAACTAAAACCAAGAAGCATCCACGACCATCTCATAGCACCCTCAACTAATATAGCATCTCTTACATTTGGTATAATTTCATTCCAAATAATTGACATATTGCTATGACCTCTTGCTCTTGCGGACACAATAAAATCTTTAGCTATAACATCATGCGTCGCTGCTCTTGCTACTCTAACTATGCCCTTACCATAAAAAAATCCAAGAGCAGGTATTAATACCTCGATTGATGTTCCAAGAAGCGAAACGATTAATAACATTGCAAGTATCCAAGGTATCGCAAGGAAAGCATCCACAATCCTCATAACAAAATCATCAATTTTTCCTCCAACTAATCCACAAAATATTCCGAGTAACCCACCCCACATTAAAGCAATCAATGATCCAAAAAAAGTTACCGTAAGTGCTGTTCTTCCACCCAATATAGTTCTTGTAAAAACGTCTCTACCTAAGCTATCAGTTCCAAACCAATGTTCAAGGGAAGGAGCTTGAAGCATTAGTGATGGGTTAATTGCTTTAAAATCATATGGAGCAAAATATGGACTTAATATAGCCAAAAGAATATGAAAAACTAAAATAATTATACCAATTATTCCTGATGGCCTAGATGCCATTGTTATTAATACATCTAAAATTTTTAAGAAAATATTTTTTTGTTTTTCTTCAATTGCTTTATTTATATTCATTTTTATTTTCTTATTTGCAATGTTTTTAAACGTGGATTAAGCATAAGAGTTAGTAAATCAGCAATTAAATTAATACCAACATAGATTGTAGCTAAAATAATTGCCAATGCCTGCACAGTTGGTAAATCCCTATTAGATATCGATTCAATAACTAGCCTTCCTAATCCTGGATAATTAAAAACAACTTCTGTAACAACAACTCCACCTAAAAGCCAAGCAATCGTTAGTGCAACTACATTAATTGCGGGCAATAATGCATTAGGCAAAACGTGTTTAAAGACCATACTCCAATAAGGAACACCTTTTAAAATTGCCATTTGCACATAATCACTGGCCATGACTTGAATAACACTTGATCTAACCATTCTAGCCATATGAGCAGTCATAATCATTGATATCGCTATTACAGGTAATATTATATTTGGAAGTAATTCAAAAAAAGTAACATCTGAAGGCACTATTACTATTCCTGGCAACCACTCTAACCATATAGCAACTATTAAAATTAATAATGTAGCACTAATAAATTCTGGTATAGTCATTGAAAATATTGTTATTGTGGAAATAATTATATCTGGCAACTTGTCTCTCCAAAGTGCTGTAATTATTCCTAGAATTAAAGCTAATGGTATACCAATAAATATTGCTACTGAAGCCAGTACTAATGAATTTTTTATTTTTGGACCCAAAACTTCATTAATTGGCATTTGTCCACTTAAAGAATAACCAAAGTCTCCTTGAATAACGTTAAAAGCCCATGATAAATATCTCTCATGTGCAGGTATATCTAAGCCGAGTCTTTTTATGCAAGCTTCTAATGCTTCACCAAACGCTTCACGCTCAAGATAAGATGTACATGCATCACCAGGTAATACCTCAACTCCAATAAAAGTTATTAAAGATACAATAAATAAAGTTATTAAACCTAATCCAATTCTTTTAATAACCAAAAAAAACATAATAATTTTTTAATTAATTTAAATTTTAAATTTAAAAATTAATAAATGAAAGCAGTTTTACAGGCCTAATTAAAGGCCTGTAAAAAAAGTATTTTGATTAATCTACTTGTACTTTGTGCCATCTAACAGAAAAAACCTCAACTTCATCAAGGTTTTTTACTTTAGAAGAAGTAACAACTAATTTTGACACATGGTATGGAATCATCGTTCCAGATTCTTCCCATAAAGTTTTCTGGGCATTTTGATATGCTTTTTTTCTTTTTTCAAAATTAAGTTCTCCTCTAGCATCACCTAAGTTTTTATCAAATGCAGCATTTTTGAAATAAGACTCATTCCATTTTGCACTGCTATGATAAGCTTCATGTAAAATACTATCAGCAGGTCTTTCATTCCAACGAGTCATTGCAACCGATTTTTTCATCCAAGTTTCATTCCAGTAACTTTTAGATGGAGTCATTTTGATATCGGCTTTAATGTTAGCTTTAGCTAATTGTTGTTGCATTACTTCAGCAATTGTAGGCCAAGTAGGTTCTTTAGTTGAAACATGAATAGTCATTTCAATTCCATTTGGATAGCCAGCTTCTCTTAAAAGATTTCTAGCCTTGCTTATATTTTGAGGACATTTCATGTCAAGACGATATTGGTCCGACGGTGAAACAGGTGTGTCACAAGATACTGTTGCCGCTCCACCCATAACAAGATCAACTAATTCTTGTCTATCAACAGCCAAACGTACAGCTTTTCTAACTTTTGGATTATCAAAAGGTGCTGTATCTGTTCTCATTACCATACCTCTCCAATTTCCTGTTGGCACTACTGTAGTTTTAAATTTAGAATTTCCATCGAATATTTTTTTCTGATTAAATGGAACATACCTATTCATATCAATTTGACCTGTAAGTAATGCTTGTACTCTAGCTTCACCATCTGGTATTGCGATTACATGAACTTCTGAAACTCCAGGAGCTCCTTCCCAATATTCAGGATTTGCTTTAAGAATAGTAGTTCCTTCTGCATCAAATTTTTCTACTATAAAAGGACCAGTCCCGATCCCTGTTTTACCAATCGTATCTCCAGAACCTTCTGGTATCATTCGTAGTCTGTAATCAGTTAATAGAAGTGGAAAGTCAGCAAAAGAAGTATTTAATATCATTTTAACAGTATGAGGATCAATTATTTCTATGTCTGTCACGGCACTCATGCTTTTTTTTGCTGGTGACCCAATGTCAGGGTCTTTAACACGTTCTAAAGAATATTTTACATCTGGTGCATCAAAAGCAGAACCGTCATGGAAGTAAATGTCTTTACGAAGTTTAAAAGTCCATTCGGTTGCATCTGCATTCGCAGACCATTCTGTAGCTAATTCTGGTGAAGTAACCCCATCAAGGTTTTTTCTTACTAAACGGTTTTGAGTCATTATAACAACTTGAAACAAACGTCCTTTAGTTATTGCGTCTAAATTAGTATCTTTTCCAAAACCAAGATCATGAGATAATTTAAAAACTCCACTTGACGAATTGGCTGAAGAAAATGTTACTAATAAGGATATCAAAGAAACTGATATCATTTTTATAATGTTTTTCATATTTTTCCCTCTCTTTAAAAAATGGAAAGTTAACAAGTTGAGTGATGGTTAGCAACAGGCAAAATTGTTACGTTTTTATTGATTGTATTTGATAGTTCAACTAATTTGCTAAAATAAATAAAATAAATGAACAAACCCTTAAATAATTTTAGGTTTACTGTTAAGCCAACTATTTCTAAAGGAGAAAACGCTTTAGAATTAGCAAGAACTATAGGCGTACATCCTTTAACTTATCAAGAATTGCCTTTTGATCCAGAATATTCAATTTACGCTGACCGGCTTACTCCTGAAAAACTTTCTAATGCAACACCAGAAGAAATGTATTGGAAAATAAGGCAAGAAATAATTTTTCGACATACTGGAGAACATCCTTATGAAATCTCAGGACCTGATGCTTTAAAACTTTTACAAAAAATTTTTCCTAGAGAT
>MDSV01080610.1_pt1 | contig 10008 bp, 13 predicted proteins | sample 810851 | NCBI WGS metagenome assembly MDSV01 (sample SAMN05326640, study PRJNA326480) | marine metagenome | isolation source: seawater | place: Atlantic Ocean: North East | collected 2012
AAAAAAAAAATTTGATCAGTATCTAATTTTTTTATTAAGTGTCATTAACATTGAAAACATGTTCTCCGATACATCCGACAAAAACGATTCATCGCGTTCTGCCAGCACAAGTCTTACCCTTGGTATTCTTTGGATCATCGTATACGCTAAAACTTCCTATGATGATTTTAAGGTTCTTGGAAACAGCCACTACTATTCACTTTCTGAAATTATGACTTGGTTCTTTGTAGCAATTTGGTCGACAACTTTTCTGATTGCTATCATGGTTACTATTGGATCGTTCTATGAAGACTACTGTATTGGAAGATGGCTTATGGCATTGAGTGGAGTAACAGGTGTCATCTTCTTGTTTGGCGCGATAGCTATGTTTGTTACCCAATTTGTATACCTTTGCCTAATCATGCATGATGACCCAAAGCATAACTTCCTTGGTTACAAGCAATTTTGGTCGGAAGGAACACTGAACTGGACTAATTTTGAACCTTCTAATTCTACAATCCATCCATCTGTAGCTCCACCAGTCCACGCTAAGCCAAACTCAGAATGGCCTTATGAAATGGCTGATATCATTGTTCGTATTCAGTGGGGAGGTTATATGTTGTTCCTGTTTTTAATGGCTCTGGGTGGTACTTGTGTTGGATGTGCAACTGTTGCATCCAAAATTTGTAAGTAAATTAATCTAACTTAATTACTAATTTAAACTATTTTTACCCCATCTAAATTTCCTTGAAGCTTTGGTTTTGAAGATTTTTTTTTTGTTTTTTTTTTTGAATCAGCATCTGCTCTGGCTTTAGCTTCGGCATCTGCTTTAGCTCTTGCTTCAGCATCTTCTCTGGCTTTGGCTTCAGCTTCCGCTTTAGCTCTTGCTTCAGCATCTTCTCTGGCTTTGGCTTCAGCTTCTGCTCTGGCTTCGGCATCTGCTCTGGCTTTAGCTTCTGCTCTGGCTTTGGCTTCGGCATCTGCTTTAGCTCTTGCTTCAGCTTCTGCTCTGGCTTTGGCTTCGGCATCTGCTCTGGCTTTAGCTTCTGCTCTGGCTTCGGCATCTGCTTTAGCTCTTGCTTCGGCATCTGCTCTGGCTTTGGCTTCGGCATCTGCTCTGGCTTTGGCTTCGGCATCTGCTCTGGCTTTAGCTTCAGCTTCTGCTTTAGCTCTTGCTGCAGCTTCTGCTTTGGCTTTTGCATCTTCTTGAGCTTTAGTAGCAGATAATGCAAATCTTGCGTTATTTGATATAGAAGTTCTGACCATTTATATATATATATAAAATAATTTATCAGGAATTTAAACACGTCTAATTTAATTATATTATATTAAAAAGTTATCACTAAATTATATTAATGCTTCAAGCCAAAATAACTGATTACTATCCATCTGAATTTAAATTTGCAGACTATTTTAATTCATGGTACAAATATTTCTTCAAAGATTCTAAAAACACTAATAAAGATTCCAATTCTTCCTTAAAAACCCAATCTGTAATGACTGATTATTATAGTATGATTGATAGAGTTTAATTTTAATCCAAACCATATTTTTCAGAAAAATCATTAATACCACAATATATAGGTCTTGATGATTTAATAAGCTTTTCCCAAATATTTTCATCTGTCATTATTTCGTTATTGTATGCTCTGCTTATTCCCCAACTTCCTTTAGCAATTTCACCAAGTAATTGTATTTTTGACCATCCAGCTAAACCCCATACAATTTTTATATCAATTTTACCCATATTATTATAAATTAAACAGTTTGGATAGTGATTTAATAAATAAATAATTATTTCTATTTTTGAAAATAAAATTGTTTCGCTATTATTAATAAATAAACTATAATCGATTTTTGCAAAGTTAAGTATATTTTTGAAATCAGATTTAAATCTTACTAAACAAAAACATTTATTACTTGCACATGGTCCGCCAATGTAAAATTTAGGTTCAATCAATTGTAAATTGAGATAATTTTTTAATGCCTGCCAATTAAAATATAAATTTGGATACTCAGATAGTACTATATTACGGCTGATATTAATAGCATGTATAGATTCTTCACTTTCTGATTCTAAACAATGTGTAATAATTAAAACACTTTTTGTCCAATGTTTAATGTTTTCTACAAATTCTATGTTAGAACTATTATCACTTATCAACTTAATATTGTAATTAGAACTTTTTTCAGATGAAACAATATAATTTCCTTGTCTAATTAAGTTTGCAATATCATCTCCAGTAAATTTTAACATTAACTCATCTCTATTAAATTCTATCATGTTAAATTCCCCTTTACAAACATTACATATTCTTTCTATATTAGTTTGATACTTAGGATGTGTAGATTGTGAAAGAATACTTGTATATTGCCATTTTGCTAAACAACTCTTATGTACCCATTTATTACTACCAGTGCATTTACATGGAGAAATTAGCTCACCTGGTTCAAAACAGTATCTACATTTATTAATATCCTCTCTTTGGATATCAGATTTAATCAGAGAATTTTCTTCTAACAATGTCACAAAGAAGTCGTTATTACGATTATATTCCAGTGATTTTTTTTTTAATAACTTTCTATTATCAAACGAATCATTTATTGAACCTATAGTTCCTTCTGAAAATTCATCTGATAACATAAAACTATGTAATCCAATAAGTATTGTTCTTACTCCCCAACTTGGATTCCAAGATTCTGGATGATAATCACTCATTGACAGACATAATCTGCTATTAATTTCAAATCTTCCACTTGGTGTTAACATCCTAATACTTGGTGGTTTCATAGGATAATCTTTATCAAATTCAAGTGTTCCATGATAGTAACCATCTTTATAGGGTTCTTCTTCAGGAATAATTATATAATCCCATATCAATATATTATTTTCACGAGGTTTAGTTAATATACATTCAATTTTATCATTCATTATATCACGATACTCTCGAAGAAGCCGTTTATTAGACATATAATAATCTAAATCTAATATTATTTAGATTTTTACTCATTAAAAATTTTAAATATAGCATATCCTGCAGCAGGACCAAAAAACTTTCTGTCAAACTTTCTATTTCTAAAATATTCAATATAACTTTTCCCAACATACCACCAAGAACCTTCTAAATATGCCTGGCTTAGTTTACTTATAGCATTTTGATAATCCATTTCTATATCCTCCAAATCATAATCACTCAAATTCCTATTATAATGACGCGCAAGCATAGTTCGAATTTCAATATGTCTCATCGTATATTATTAAATAAATTTTTTATTTATGCTAAACAAATACTTTAGATATGAGTTGTATTTTCTATAAAACCGACGGTATCATATTGTTCAACTATGCAACTCTCTCCGTAGTGAGAATCTAATTCTGTAGATTTTATATAGTTGACTCCAATCCATCTTTGTAGCTGCATAGTATTTAAATAATCTGTTGAATTTTCTGGAAATAAATAATCAACAGGTATGCATTTTCTATTTATATTAGTGAATTTAGAATATTCGATGTAAGATTCACCATTTTCATCTACTAATTTAATATAATTATTATCAATTATACGCTTTATTGCATAGAAAATTTTACCCGAATGTAAACATCGGTATTTACCTGGTATTTTTTCTCTAAATATTATATTTTCATTTAAAATTGAAGGATTTAATGTTTTAAAATTTCTAAGATCCAATAAAAAATCATTCCTATTATATTTCTGACACAATAAACCAAATACATATTCATATGAATAAATATTTGCGATATTGAGATTTTGAATAGCTGTTTCATTATTTCCTTTACCAGCCTTTACTGTTCCCTTATTTGTATAAAAGCCTATACTGTGTGTATTAGGAAATATTTCTTTGGCCATTTGACCTAAATTCCATGTATTATTTTCTGTAAATGTTTTACCCCCTCTATTAGTTGCATTAGAATTACCAATATGACTATTGTGAGCCCAAAGTATTATTTTAGGAATTTGTTTAGTTATTTCTTGAAATCTATTACGTATACGCATAATAGTTGTTAACATATGTTGATCTCTTGTATTCCAAGATGCTTGTGATCCTTTTGGTTCAGTTAACATCTTTCTGAAGTATTCTTCTCCATTTACAATAATTTCCAAGTTTTGTTCTGAAGCTATAATATCAATAAGTTTTTCAAAATTATCTCTATTATTATTTATTAATTTATCTACATGTTCCCATTGATATGTTGCTAATAATTCCTGCATAACTTGTGGTATGTAATTAATATATTTTCGCAAGCAACCATTCACTATTTCATCCGCGTAAAGGTGTTCATTACTGAATTGAGTTATTAAACCAATATTTTTATAGACTATTTCATGAAAATCTTTATCATAATTTTTTAAGAATGTATCTAATAATTCATATGATTTAATAAATTGCTGACAATCAATACCAAATATATTAATTTTTTGTTTTTCATCTTTTTTTTTGATATTATATTCTCTTAACCAGCTTATTAAATCAACTATAACGTTATTATTCCACATCCATATTGGAAATTTGCTCATATTTTTATCCAATAATTCCTGTATTGAACTATAATTATTTGTTTTACCATTGATAAATTTATTTATTTCATAAATACATGGCCATTCCGCTTCAATAAGAACAAATTTATAATCATTATTCTCTATTAGATATTTAGTAATCTCAGAACGTATTTTATAAAATTCATGTGTTCCATGAGTGGATTCGCCAAGTAATAATAGCTCGTTATTTGATGGAACTGAACTAATAAAATTTTTACAGTTAAATTCTGATACCTCTTTTGATAAATTATCAACAATTTTAAGCCGATTAGCCATTTCTTTTTCAGTTAGACTATACATATTATACAACATGAATTCTATATTCTTTAATAATACGCATTTTATTAGGCATATATCTTAATTTAACAATAACCAAAACAATTTATTTATAAATATATGTTATAATGTGTAAAATAACAAAGTCACACATTCTTAAAACTATAATAGATAAGCAAACATCTGAACTTACTCACATTAAAATAAATTTAGCATTAAAAGAACGCGAATTAAATGAATCTAAACAAAAATATAGCGATATTTATAAGAAAGAATCTGATACCAATCAAGAACTAGAAACATCAAAAGATAAACTCAAAGAACTAACAATTGATATAGAGGATAAAAATAATGAATTATTAAATATAAGTCAAAAATATGATTCAATGGTCGGTAGTTATAATCAAAAAATAAAGGAATTAGAAAAAAAAATACGTGAATTAACTCCTTCCGATACTGTATTATTTTATTTTGTTGGAACAAATTATAAACTTGACCAAAATACATCTGATAATAAACTTCTTAGCTCTATCAAAAACAAATTTAATGAATTTTTTGACAAAATATTTATACGTATTGACCCATCTATGTATACTACCCTTCAAATACTTAAAAATAATAAGATACCTCCAAAAATAGCACATAATAAGCGCATATTGACTGGGAGTTTAGATGCTATTAAAAAAGAATTAAATAATGGAAAAAAAGTAATACTAATAGGAGAAGATTTTGGGGGTGCAGTAATTAATAGAATTATTGATATATTGATTAAAAACAGTGATAGTTATTTTAATATACAATTGCTTGATAATCTCTATTCGTTTACATTTGGTTCTTACTATTGCCCCATAAGAACTAATATACCTTCTAAAATGGCAGAATACATTAATTCTTCTCATATTAATAATTATCTATATGATAATGATATATCAGCGAAATTATTAGACAGTAATAAAAATGATTTAGATGTTCTCCACACTTCTTGGAATTTTCAGAACGACCGTCTTATCAATTGGAAAAAAAGTGATTTACTCGACTCGTGGAAAATTCACTATAGCTACAATTCGATTGATATTGTTTATGATTTTCTAAACAATAAAAATTTATTATAAAATTCAGTATTATAAATAAACGTTCTATCGTGAAAAATAATAATATATAGCCATTAAACCTGCCACAGTATATGTCAATGGAATTTCTTTATTAGGTAATCTATGAATGTTATTCTCAAGATCAACTGCTATGGTATAATACTGATAAACACCCGCAGTAATTAATATCATTCCCACTAGAATTACAACTAAGCTTTTAAATTTTGCCGCGAGTGCAACAACTGCAAAACCAGTCCTTGTATAGGCAAGGTATGTTCGCTGATTAGCAAGTGCTGTCCGCATTACTGCAAGTTTTTGTCGTTTTTGTCGTTTTTTTATCATTTATATTAATACATATTTTATTATTAATATGAATTAGTAATAGCCTTAATTTTCAAAATCAATTGTTATCATAGACCAATCATCTTCCCTATTTTGAATTTTATCCAAGTCAACATATACACCTTTTTCAAAAGTAGACGGACTTGTAGGCGAAAATGGTCTTTCTTTTACGCATATATTTTTCAATGTTTTGATGTTATCATTACTATTACAATTACTATTACAATTACTATTGCTATCTGTATTAGAAATTATTTTATCACATGTCTCTATACAATCATCCATTTGTACGTCTAACTTAGTATAAACTTAGCTAATTTTTCTCTAAAAAAAACTCACAAAAAAATTTGATTTATCTGTAAGTCTTCAATGGTTGTAAAATCATATTTGCCACTATGAGCTCCTACAAGATTGAATCCGGTGATGTTTCTGCCATTCGCTTTGCAGTTGATAACTTTATTCGAAAGACACATGAAGATACTATGAAGCAACATATTATTACACAGAAAAATATTAATTTGTCTCATGTTACTCAAAAGGACCAGCTATACATTCAGGAAGATGAGCCTGAGTCTGACTATTCTGAATATGATGAACACGATGAAGGCATCTGGTTTAGTGACCCCGATGACTCTGTAGAAAACTGATTTTAAACAATGACTTAGAAAATTTGATCTAACTTCAAAAATTTTTTTTACTAATTATCCTTCTATAAGAAAAACTTCTTCTCTATGAATATCCAAGTTGTTAACCCGATTAATGGCGATACCGATAATATACATTTAAATATAAAAGATTCTAGACAATCAAAAAAACATAATTCACAATTGAAATTAGTAAAATACAGCAGAAATGTTATATTATTTGCTGTAATTTACATCTCACTAACTTATCTTGGTAAAGTATTTATATATCTTATTTGTGCTCCTACATGTGACACCAAAAATAGATTTATTACCAAAAAAAACAGTAAAGAAATTGTAGATACATGTAGCTGTTACAAAGAAATTGAAGTAGATAATTATTGGACTACATTTAATAATAGTCCAGTTGAATTTACATTTGCTTTCGTTATTACTGCTTTTTTGTATATGTGCTGTACCAAATGCTGCAAATAGTTATTCAACTACTTCCATATTCATTGAAGTTGTAGCTCCAGAAATACACAACTCGGATTTATCATCACATTCAAAATTGATTAAAATTAAGTCATCTACATTTATTTCTTTAATAACTCTTTTATTATTTGTTAATTCCATTATATCCTTGTACCCACCTTGTTGTAACTTTTTTACAAGCCCACTTAAACTTCTAACATCACATAAAGTACCATTAATAGTTGCATTTTCTAATACAGATAACTTTCCACATACTACGTAATTAGCCATATATATATCACAATATTTTTTTATCAACTATTATTGATGAATCATTACCTAAGGAATACATCATATAACTATGTATAATGAATAAAGTTGCTATTGTAACAGGTGCCAGCAGAGGCATAGGACGTGTAGTTTGTCACAAACTTGCTAAAAAAGGCTATAATGTAGTGATTGCTGCAAAATCAGTCAAAGAAAATCATAAACTACCAGGAACAATTTATAGTGTTCATAAAGAAATCCAAGAAAATTATAATGTTAAATCTCTTCCATTACAAATGAATGTACGTGATTGCGATGAGATTGAAAATTGCATTAATAATGTTGTTGATGAATTTGGAAAAATAGATATTTTATTCAATAATGCAGGTGCTTTATGGTGGAAAAACATATTAGAAACACCACCTTCTAAATATGATCTAATTAATGATATCAATGTGCGAGCTAGTTTTATTTTATCACATATGTGTATTCCTTACATGAAAAATGGTGGACATATTATTATGCATTCACCGCCGTTTGATGAAATTAGAAATAATAAAACCTACATGAATAAAACCGCATACATGATTAGCAAATATGGTATGACAATGACTGCTATGGGTATTTCTGAAGAATTTTTAGGAAAAGGTATTGCTGCCAACACAATTTGGCCTTCTACACCAATTGAAAGTGCTGCGACAAAAAATAATAAAATGGGAACTGAAAAACATTGGAGAAAAGCAGATATTATTGCTGACGCCGTTCTGGGAATTATTAATGAAAATCCGTTTCAGTTCACTGGTAATCAACTGATTGATGAAGATTATCTGCGTAGTAAAGGTGTTGATGATTTCAGTAAATATAGATGTGTAGAAAATCATGAACCACCTAAACTTAATGATATCTTTTCAATTATGAAATAAATTAATACCCACAAATCTCCATTCTGTCTACTAATTATAAAAAGTATAATTATATTAATTTTAAATTTGATATGATTATGCATATTTCAATATAAATATACCTTCATACATAGATATGAAAAAAATTACACCCGAAAAATATTCTATTGAATTATGTATTATATGCATGGATGAAAAAAATATTGCTAAGGCACATAACTGCAATGTATGTAGTAAAGATGCTTGGAAAATTTGTGATAGTTGTAAAAATAAAACATCAATATGTCCTGTATGCAGAACTTCTATAAATCCTATATCTTCTGATAATATTGTTATTGAAATGCCTCATCTTTCAAGACAACTTCCTGAACAAGGAAATGCTAATGTAATAAGAACAAGTAGCAATTGCAAAGAAATTTGCCAATGCTTTATCTTCTGTATTCAAAGAATTGCACTATTTTTCCTTATGGTATATCTTGGAAAGTTTTATATTTACGCTTATTGTGCCGGTACATGTGACACAGATAATCGGTATACTGATAATCCAGAGACAGGTAAGGTGATAGATAAATGTACATGTTATGATTATGTTAATATAGATAATTATTGGGGAAGATTTGATAGAATTTTTGTAGAATTATTAATAGGAATTGGTGTAAATGCAGTTTTATTCGGTTGTTGCGTGAAACAGCAATAGTTTCTAATATAATTATTATAACTTTAAAAATATTATATTGATTTTTTTTTTGATTTATTATGCGTCATATTGTACAAATTTGATTTTATTTATTATTCAGATGCAATTTAAATCATATGTCTCAAACAATTATTGTTAATTCACAAGAAGTTGTTGAAAATGAGTCTGACCCAGGTATCCGTTTAGAAATTTATAATCATGAATCTGAAAAAGACCTTGAAGAATCTTACAATAATTATTGTGAAGATTTAAATGAAACTATCCACGAGGATAATAAAAGCTCATCTTCTGAATTAAAAAAGAAAAAATCTCGTAGGAAAATAAATTGGAAAGAAGAATTATTTGAAAAAGAAAAGGAATGTAACGCTGAAATAATATCTATTGATGATATTCCTATTAGAGAGATTCTAGATAAAAATATACCAATAAAAAGAGAGCAAAAGTGTAAATTTAAAGATAAATCAGATTTCTTAGGAGAAAGATCAATAAGAAAAATAGTTGAGAATGGTGGATTTATTTCTAATGAAATGAAAAGTTCTCATAGAAAACCATATTTTCAAATTGATTGGTTAGAAAAAATAATTCAACAAGCTGAAAAAGATAAAGCAGAAATAATTAGTATAAATGACATAAGTATAGAAACTATAAAAAAAGAAAAAAAGATAGTGCGAAGTGGAGATGCATGTAAATTTAAACCGCTTGAAGGAGAAATAGAAACAAAGAGAATAGAATCTCTTACAAATAATGGTATGTTTTCCCAACTGACAATCAGAAAAAATATGGCTAAAAAAATGTTAA
>MDSV01098574.1_pt1 | contig 10008 bp, 4 predicted proteins | sample 810851 | NCBI WGS metagenome assembly MDSV01 (sample SAMN05326640, study PRJNA326480) | marine metagenome | isolation source: seawater | place: Atlantic Ocean: North East | collected 2012
AACGCCTTGGCATGGGTGACGACCACCAAGGGCACAGAACTGTTCAAGGGTACAGCCATCGCAGACAACACCTTCACGGCCCTTACAACGGCCGTCAATGGCCAATCCCTTGGAGATGCGTTCTTCAACTCCCGCTTGACCTCCTTGAGCGTTCAATGCGAGGATGGATGCACCCTCGTCGAAGTCCAAATCATCGACGAGATGGGCGGTGTCGTGTACACCGGACAAGGGAATGTCCGTGGTCCCGATGCGGGTTCACGGTCGAACCACTACAACATTGACCTCACCAACTTAGGCATCCCAATCGGCAAGGGCTGGCAATTCAAAATCAAGACCGTCACGGCGTGATTGGGATGAGCCAAGGTTATCCAATCAATTGGGCCTATCCACGGGATAGCACCTTCAAGTTGCACCCCTTGTACATCAAGTACAACAACCTGCCATTCAGCGGCATTGATGCCTCATTGGTGAAGACAGACCTCAACGGCGTGGTTGCTACGGCTGAGAGCGCAGGGATATGCGCCTACCTGTCATGGCTGTTGAGAACCAAAGCACTCCTTGCGTGATTCCTATGCCTAAAGCAAAGCCAACGCAGGTGATTGTACATCGCATCGAACTGCAAGAAAAGGAGCGGGATGCGCTGGATGCGCTGGTCGCTGGGCAGACGGTCAAGAATGTCGTTGTCCCTGTTGCCATTGTTGGCGGTGTTGGTGCGGCTGGCTATCTTGGGTACAAGACATTGAAGGAAATGTATGGTTGGACCGAGGATTTGGTTGAAGAATGGGTTGATGGGTACAAGGCTCATGTTGGTACAGCCGATGTTATTCTTGAGACTCAACCCGGCCCACTTGGGAACTTCTATCGGGTAGCAAAATGGTTCGTTTCTTGAGTTCAGAAACACTCACTTTTTGGACTCAAAATTCAGTGGTTCTGGGGCGTAAAATTCCTCGGAAGTGAGTATCGAAAAAAATGATTTTTTACTCACCCATACCACGCGAGCAGTACTGCTTTTTTTGGTATGGTGCCGGGGGCAGGATTCGAACCTGCGAAGCTTTACGCAGAGGATCTTGAGTCCACCCCCTTTGACCGCTCGGGAACCCCGGCTTGTGGTCACCGCTCGGACCTCCTGTTCTTGACTATTGCTCTTCATCAAGGTCGTCCAAATCTTTCGGCCGTGGCGGAGGGGCAGTACGTTCGAAAAGGGCCGCATCCACCTGTTTCTGAGTGAATTCAGCCATGGCTTCTCGTCGACGATAGATGCTGAATCCGAGCACTCCAGCAGCAAGGATCACGACCAATGCGGCAAAACCAATTGCATCAAGTCCGCCGCTTGTAGCGTCCTGTCGGGATTGAACTTCACCCATTGGCAACGGTATGTTTCCTGTCACATCGACCAGTTTGACGCTGAGCCCCAAACGACCAGTGGTCCATGTTTCGACGCTCCAATTGTGTTCAACCCACGTGCCAGGTTCGAGGTGAGATGTGTTGCGCTCGAGAATACGGCCATCAGCATCAATCAGGTGGACCGTCGTGCTTCCGTTGACTAAGCCTTCATTGGCGATGCGAACAAAGATGGTGATGTTCTCCCCCACGCTTGGACGGTAGGGCGTCACAACGATGTCATCAAAACGAGGTTCGAACGCAACCCACCGGAAGGTGGGCGTCATTGGTGCTTCTTCGGTGCCAAAACCAGAAAGATCGCGCCCTGCCAAATCAGAGCCTGAAAACCACACCTCCAATCTGTCTGTTCTTTCAAGCGTCACCGATTCACTCGGGCGCATATCGATTGTTCCCGAATAAGTGTTCGTGGTGCCGCTGCCCGCTGACCTTTCAACAGCGCTTGAGCCCGTGCTGCCCTCCAAGACCTGACCGAGCCTGAGGAAGTGCCAGTGTATGTTCATTGATGCGTTCCCAAGACCTTCCTGATCGCTCACGATGACGATGATGTCTTGATCGTCCAAACGATCAGAATCGACAATGCCCAGGGTTCCTGGAGGAACCGTCAATTGGGGAGAAAACCGATCAATCGAGAAATTAAAACGCTCGTCATGAAGAACGAGTGAGTCCTGTACGATGACGTCAATAAACCCTGAATTGTGTTTCACAACGGTGTCGTTGAGCGTGAGGACCGAGTTGCCAAAGCCAGCGTCATCAAACGAAATATTGGAGCCAATCGAACGTTCACCATCGGAAAGCACAATCTGTGCAGTGATTCGCTCAGGGATAAATTCAGCCAAAACATTGGTGTTGACGTGCCTCAACGCGATCGTCAGGTTCAATTCATCGTTGCGATGCAACCAAAAATGGTGACCAACCACGCTGCCAATGGGTGAAGTCAGGTCCTCAAATTGAATGAAAGACACCTCGAGCTGGGACGAAACATGCCAAGCGAAAATGCTGATTTTTGACAAGCCTAAGCCCAAGTCTTGCCCTTCATCAAACACTTTGAGCGAAGGAATCGCGGCTTCTGTCAGTGAACTCGAATCAAAAGACCATGCGAGTCGGAAGCTGATGGACACAGACCACATTTGTTGCAATCCTTGTTGCGCAACCGATACCGTTGGTGCAAATTCGAAGCATTCTAAATCATAAAAAATCTGCTCTGTCCGAGGCTTGTATTCGATGAAGCACATGTTGCTTTGATCCCTGCCCAGCAGAGCCAATTCAAGTTCGTCCAACGAAGTGATGCCGTTGCCATCGGTGATTGTAAAAGCAAAAGTATGCTCATGCCCCAACAGCAATTTACCGTTCAAAGCATCGAATTGCAACGATGAGGTTTCGATGAGAGCATCGTATCGTTCCTGCACAAAGACCGTACCCAAGTCTTGAGATTCGCCAAACGTGCCTCCGCCCTCTAACATGTTGCCTGCCAAGTCAAACGCCTCGATGACCACGCTTGCCTTTCCAGATGAAGCCCCCCCCGTGATGTCAAGCCAAGGCAAAAGAGGAAGGTCGATCACCGCCTCTGTCAGACCGAGGTTGAAGGATACCGTTTGTACGACATACTCATCAGCGTCCATTTGCCCGTCCAAATTTGAATCGTCTCTGGATTCCAACCAGGTATGAAGAAGAAGGGAATTCGCCAAGCCTTCCTCGTCTTCGAGGGTGACCCTGAGGGCCACATCTTGGCCTTTCATCCAAATGTGATTGTCAGCTGGCGCATAACCACCTGGATCAAGAGCGAGCAAGGAAATGGTATTCGGTGCTACGCGATCGAACAGGAATGGAACATCGTTCGACCTTGAGGTGAAATCTAGACTTGTCGTTGCAACCACATCGCTTGGACCCCTTCGTTCAATGTGTGGAGATACCAAAATTCGAGTGCCTGAAGGCACTCCTGCATCCTCTGATGGTGTCGACAACATCACTGAGAAGTGTCCATTCGCATCCACTTCGCTGAACCAGGAAGCCGTCCATTCAACCTGGTCGCTTGGCCATTCATTTGGGCCGCCACTTTGGTTGATTGGTGGCACAGCAACCGCATCAATTCGAACCTCGGCCTGCCCCTGTGCGACATAGGCCTGTGCAATACCTTGGAAACGGACGGCTCCCGACGCCTGCATGGTTTGGTTTGCACTCAGATGAAACGGCCATTGGGGGTTTGACCAATCGTTCAAGTTTCGTTGATTCGCGTCCATCAGGGAAAAGTCAACAACCTCCAAATCGTTTTCGATTTCATTGAACCCCGTTTGGCGGTGAAGGTGGGCAGGGCCCGTTGACAAGCCATCGACATCGGTTCCAAACGCAAGAGCGTGCACATCATCGATGTCATCAAACGCCCAGGTGCTGGTCAGTGACCATGTTACGTTGCAGACATTCATCGAACAACTGACCGATGAGTTTTGCGAAATGAGGTGGGCGTAAGCCACTCCTGCCAACTGGCGAAATTGAGGTGTCGAATCGACATCGATCACCTCGAGGTGAACGACTGCGTCGGATTGGTACTTTGTTGGTGAAAGCATGAACTCCACCTTCGTGAAATCTGGGGCATCAAGACTCGGTTGGTTGGCATCGCCGCGCCAGTGCTGTGTTTCGTAAACGACGGTTTGGCCCGGCAACCAACGAACGTGTGCAATCGGTGAGATTTTATCGACGAGAGCCGGTTGGGTGGTTGCGCTCAAATTCACCTCTATTGAACCAGTTCCAGTCGTAGCATAGAGCGGCAGCACGACTGTGGAAGAGGCGTTGGTGGCTGTGAAGTTTGACGCGACTTGATTGAGAAGTTGTTGAGGAAGTGAGTTGACGATGTGTTGGTGTGCGGGGATGAACACGGCCTGGCTAAATTGCACAGAAAAATTACCGCTCATCGTCATTGGGAAATGACACAGAGCGAGGTTCGCTTGACCTGGTTCTGGTGCGGGTACGCATACCGCGTCGTGAGTGATGCGGTCCTGACGAACGCTTTGATTGGAAGAAAGCGTGAGCGTTGGTCCTCCTTGTTGGAATTCAATCGCCCCAGAAGTGCTATTCCCTGTCATTTCCACCAAGACTTGCATTGTATAACTCAGCGATGCTGGAGTGTAGGGGTCGCTGATCGGCAGGTACCATGAGAGATGAGCAGATTGGGTGCCATTTTGAACCAGTTCCACTGAACCATTGGTTGCGGCGTTCAGCCCACTTTGAGTTCCGTTCACTGCATAAAGCCCTCGAGTCAGACCAAAACTCGAGCCAGCCGATGATGCTGGCCATTCAAACAAAGTGGTGTTTTCATTGCCCAAAGTGATGTGAGGTGCCCGCGGTTCCAAAGCACAACGAGGCTCGAATGTGAATCCCTGGGATGCATCCCCGCCAACCCAACTCAGAGCTATTTCAGTTTCGAACACCGGGGTTGTGCTTTTGGTCAAGGTTCTGTGGAGCACAGGAGGTTCCAGTGGGGCGTAGGTCCACGCCTCAAGGGCGAAACCCGAATGGGTTGCTGAGAGGTTGTCGCCATAGGATTCAACGATGAAGGTTTGAAACGGACAAACCGATTCAAAATCCCAGATCAATGACGCAGCAGAGGAGGCGGTGAGAAGCCCGTCAGAATCGATGTTGAGGTTGCTAAGCCCCACACCAGGGTAGGGCGCATTGCGGTGGTGGTAGGCGTCATAGTAACCGACTGAGCCGATGTTCAAGCGTGCAAGGGAAGGGGTGAGAAGTGGGTCATTTGTTGTCAGATGAGCGCGAATGCTTAGCGAGAGGTGGTGGTCTTGATCGAAGGCCAGATCAATCGGGAGCGTACGATTTTCATAGCCTACAAGCACCGTTCCGTTGGCGTCTAAAACATCGAAACGAATGCTGGTGTTCGAGGGTTCAGCGACAAAACCATCGACGCTCCCCCAACCAAAATGTGGGTTTGGGTGAATCGGGTCTGAAACCCAAGTTCCAGATGGTTCATAGACGTCGATTTCAATACCAGCATCGTCAATATACCAGCCGTCTAATTCGATGAGTTGGTCAGAAAAGAATGTGAATCTGGCACGGACATCTGAACCAGAAAGATTGGATAAATCAAAAGTTTTGAGGTCAAACCCGCGTTGCACATTGTGGCAGCCGCCCACCACCTGAGACCCATCAAAGATCCCTTCACCAAACAGCGGAGAATTGCTGTTTACGGTCGATATTTGATCGTGGAAACCGTTCAAGGTTGGGGGCAAAAACCACCAGGATTCGCCGCCGTCGGTGGAGATTGAAACGGCACCGCCGTCCCAACTCGATTCGGTACACACCCAACTTCTGAAGGTGAGGCGGGCGGTCGAATTTTCGGGCAGGGAATATTCTGGAGTATAGAGATGGGTGAGCATGTTGTTGCGGTATTCATCATCCAAGTAAATGCCAGCACCGTTCGTACCTGAATGCCAGACACCAGGACCAAAACCAGAAGAGTTTGAGGTGACACCTACATCCCATCGCCTGTTCGAAACTGCATCAAGAGACCAACCTGCAGGCAGTTGGAAATTGGTTTCGAAACCTTCAGTTGCTAACGTTTGGCCGTTGTTGCCGAAGGCTTGCGTCCATTGCCATTCATTTGGGGCTGAACCATCGTAGGTCAACCAACCGTCAGCAGATCCATTGTTGAGCGATGGTTGTGTGGTGAAATTTGCAAGGACTGTTTTGCTTTGAGAAGCGGTTCCACGATTCAGCCATACGCTGACATCATCGATGAAAACGCCCTCCCAGCCGCTTGATGCCGTACCTCCGAAATTGTTGTTTGCGTTGGTCTGAACCCAGAATCGAAGCAGCACATTGCTAACGTTTTGTGGTGCTATCGTGTTCCAAGGAAGCGAATACATCACGGGGCACCATGCGTTCGAGGAATCAGGTCCGTTGAAGAACACACCATTGCACAAGGCCCCGTTGTTAGGATGACCTGGATGATTTGAAATCGGAGAAAAACTTGAGCCATTGTCAAATGAAATCCATGCCGTGAGATGATCTCGTGTACCGCCTTCAATGTCCCAGTTTGATGAAATTTCAAGTTCCACAGTTTGACCGGTCTGGTTCGAAAAATCAAGAGACAACGCTAGTTGGCCGCCTGCATTTGGCAAATAATTACCAGACAGATTTCCGTGGAACCATGCACCGGGATTGTCCCCTTGATTGTTCAGGACAACTTCGTCCACGAACCATCCGCCTCGAGGGGCTTGAGAGGTACCGGTTGCATAGCAGAACTTCACTTCAATGGAGTCCTGAAGGGAGCTGACATATGGGTCAAGAAGGAAGGTGGCATTGGTCCATTCTGGAGAAGCACCGTTCCAAACAGATGAAGGGGCAATTGGGTTGCTCGATGTAGCATTGTAAGCGTCAATCGGGGGTATGGGAGCCCAAGCCCCCAAACTGGTTTTGATCTCTACCCATGCTGCGTCGTCGGAATTTAATGCCAACCAGTGATCGAAATACAGGGTGTAATTGTTGATGAAGTTCGGAGTTTCATATGAAGGCGAACGTATACATCCGGTCATGTTGGCAAGAAGATCCCCTTCACCACGAGTGGATAGAGCGCTTGGTGTTGACGCGGTCAGAGGGGGTGCGTTGGTGCCCGAACCATTGATTGGAAGAAGCATCCCCGATTGAGTGGTGAGCGGATCGATGTGTGGTTGAACGATGACCCATGCTTCATGATCATCACCAACGCCCATCCACCCTGAGGCGGTCCGAACTGTGGATTCGAAATCTGTGATGGTCCCAAGCGATGCTTCGGTAGCCAGCGTCAACTGCCCTCCATGGCCAATCCCGTTGGTGTTAAGGTGGGTGCCATTCCATTGATTTGTGGAGGAAACGCCGTAATTGGTTCCGTTGGCATCACTACTCGACCATAGTGGTTCAACGGTAAGACGACCACCGGTGAGGGTTCTGTTTGCATCGAACACCAGTGCATCATCGATCGAACTGAGCACCGAGGTTGTGTTCTGTGCAGGGAAGAATTCGATGAGGTCCGTGCCGTGGTTCTGTTCTTCACTGGACCATGAAGGCATTTCTGCGTTGGTCACCATTGGGCTCAAGCCGGTGGCGATCATCAAGACAACAAGAGCACAACACACGCGAATCGGGCCGTTTCGTACGGCTGATTGTCGCTTTTGTGACTTCACTCAAGACCACCTCGCTAGAGCGAGGTGAGCCATTCGATATGAAGCAACGCACATCATGATTCAGGCTTAGGCAATGAAGGGTTCAAAGTATGTCGGCCATACGCCTAACCGATGTCGTCGCTCGGCAACCTTGACAGCGCTCAATCGCGTGAGGTTGAGGAACAGCTGTTTTCGACGCATCGGCTTCAATCTACCCGTCATATGCCCGTTGCTTTGCCACGGCCGGACTTTTGGAAGATGGTCAAAAGTTTGCTCAACACACTGGATTTAGAGATTCAATCAATGCTGATGAAAGGCATCACCGGTATGCGGCTCCAGAACCTACAGAAGCGGCAAGCCAACATACGCCATATTGCATCAGAACTGGCCCGCAAACGCACCGTCGCCGTTGTTCAACACACGGCATCACAATCGTTGCGCAGCGCCTCGCAACACGGTGGAGCTGCACAGGAATTGCCGGCCCTTGATTGGCAACGCCACGATCCTGCTGAGAAGGCGTTTTACCATGCGGTTCAAATTGCAATGGACCGGTTCAAGATGGAAGTCGATTGGTCTTCGATGCAAGACGGTCTAGCTGGAGAAAGCATCGCTTTGCCAAAACGCCATGCACCTGGAACCATGCAACTCGATTCGTTCACAGAATCAAACATCACTTCTCGACCGCCACCTGCGCTTGCTTTTGAGGACCAAGGGCCCGAGCCGCTTCCCGAAGCAGACATCGATGAGGAGCGCTTGATGGGGCCGGATGAATGGCCAGATTTGGACGAATATGTCCATGCCGATCTGGATGAACAGGCGCCGGTTTCGGCCAAAACCCCTAGCGACGCTGACGATGAGATGATTGCTTTCATGGGCAATTCAGACGGAGCAAAGCATGCAGCTGCCATGGAATTAGCCCCCTCGAAGCAACCTGCAATTTCACTCGATGAAGCGTTTGAAGCGCCAGAAGAAGGAGACAGCGACGTCAAAGAAGTGGAACCAGAAGATCCTCCAGCCTCGCCATCATTGATCCGTATCCGAGTCTTGATGACAAGCCCCGAGCCAATCGTTACCGCATCGGGTGAATCGTTGGCTTTGGAAGCAGGGGACGTACACTTTGTTGACCAGGACTCTGCGGATTGGTTGATTGAATCCGGGGTTGCTGAAGCAGCAGCACTTTGATACAGGGTTCAATTGAATTGAACAGTCAAGGCATCTTCATGCCACGAAGCAGCCTTACGGCATGACGTTTGTAGCGCATCGGTTTCGATGATCGAACTCAGTTCACAGAGCGCATTGAAAGTTCAATGCTGACTGTGTCAGGGATTGGGATACGGGTGACTTGGCGAAGAGCCGATTCATCCTTTCCGGACGTGATGTCCATCTCAAGTAGACGCTTGTGAACACGAAGTTCCCAGTGGTCATAGGTTTCGACGCCTTCACCATCTGGTGCCTTGCGAACAGGGACGACCAAACGGCGGGTAGGCAATGGGATAGGGCCACGCAGGGAGATTCCACCATTGTCGCAGATGGCCTTGATTTGGCCAGCAACTTGATCGATATCACTGTGGTTTTGACCAGTGAGTTTGATGATGGTAACTGCTGCCATAATGACCCGTCCAAATCCTCAACCAATATTCAATCGAAGACTCAAGCCTTCTTTTCGATCTTCAAGCAGACGCCAGCAGCGACGGTCTTGCCCATGTCACGAATAGCGAAGCGGGAAAGTTCAGGGAATGTATCCATTTGCTCGATAGCCATTGGCTTGTTCGGCTGGAAACGGATCAAACATGCGTCGCCGGTCTTGAGGAAGGAAGGGTTTGCTTCCTTGCCTGACTTGTTCGTCTTTTCAAGAAGTTCTTGGAAACGAACTGCGACTTGAGCGGTGTGTGCGTGGAACACAGGTGTGTATCCGACGGAAACAGCCTTTGGAATGTCCATGAGCTGAATTTGACCGACGAAGGTTTCGTCGTGTCGGACGAACATTGGCTCGTTGTCAGAGTATCCAGCAACGTCACCACGGCGGATGTCGGTTGCTGCGAGTCCACGGACGTTGAATCCAACGTTGTCTCCTGGCTCTGCCTTGGGGACCATGGTGTGGTGCATTTCAATCGACTTGACTTCTGCAGACTTCATCGACGGGTTGAACACAACGGTCTTTCCAACGTTCAGAGTACCGGTTTCGATTTTACCGACTGGCACAGTTCCGATACCGGAGATCTTGTAGACATCCTGAATTGGCAAGCGAAGTGGCTTGTTGATTGGCTTGTCTGGCATGGAAATCTTGTCAATCGCTTCGAAGAGTGTTGGGCCCTTGTACCATGGGCAGTTGTCGGACTTGTTGAACACGTTGTCGCCGTTCAAAGAGGATGCAGGGATCATTGGAACGTCGTCTGGCTTGAAACCAGCCATCTTCAAGAGGTTGCCAACTTCAGTGCAGGCAGCCTTGTACTTGTCTTCT
>MDSV01148121.1_pt1 | contig 10008 bp, 11 predicted proteins | sample 810851 | NCBI WGS metagenome assembly MDSV01 (sample SAMN05326640, study PRJNA326480) | marine metagenome | isolation source: seawater | place: Atlantic Ocean: North East | collected 2012
ATAAGAAAGAAGAGGACGACAAACCGAAAAAGTATTCGTTCGGTTTGTTCGTCGCGCTCCTTATCGCGTTGTTGGGTACGTTCCTATGGACTGTGAACCGAAAGCCGAGTGTTTAAACTTCGTCGAAGGCATCGTCGCCGTACAGGTCCTCGAGCGTCTCGAGTATTTCTTGTAAATTAGTCAGCGACGATTGCGTTGATCTGAGGCTCCACGCGGTGAGCATCTGTATCTTCTTCTGCGCGCGCTTGTACTCGGAGATCTGTGCGCGAACTTGTTCCATTCTGACAGTCTCAACGACCTTGTATTTATGTTTGTGGCATCGCTTCTTACCACCCCCGCTGCCACTGGGTGAGTGATGAATTTGAGTACACGTGATCGTCAACATCTTATTCATGACACATCCCTATTCCTTAAGCGGAAGTCTCCACCTTCTTCTTAGTGGTCTTCTTAGCGGGAGTATTGGCGGTGGTAGACTTGACGGCGGCGGCGGGACCGACCGGGCCTCGGTCACCCTTCTCACCCTTCTCGCCTCGGTCACCCTTCTCGCCACGGGGACCGACACCGCCACCACCGGCGGCTGGGGTGTGGTCAACAATCTTGACGAGAAGATCGAAAAGGCGCTTCTTATCGACGCGTGGGTTGGCGGCTTCCTGGATAATTTCTTCGCGCAGGGTCGTCATCGTGTATATATTAAAAACAAGATTTGTTTTTAAGTCAATGCTCATCGTCGGACCCCCGCTCAACACGGGGATAGGGCAACACGCGAACAAATACGCGAAACTCTTCGGGAAGAGGTATTACCTGATCGGCGAAAAGCTCCCCCCGTCAGACCATGGTCTCGTGTTTATGCTCCCCGTGTCCTGGCACATTGAACACCTGGAGTACATGAGGACCCGCGTCAAGAACCTCGCCTGCATGACCGTGTGTGAGACCGAAACCGTGCACGAAGATTACGGTCTCCTGTGTAAAGAGTTCAAGAGGATCGCCGTTCCTAGCGCGTTCTGTAAACGCGTGCTCTCCAATCAGTTCCCCGACACTGACTTCTACGTCTTACACGCCCACGTTCCCCTGCCGTCCGAGAAACCCTACGTCTTTTACCATATCGGGAACATCATGGACCCTCGAAAAAACTTTCGGGAAATCATACGGGCGTTCGTACGTCTGAACGAACCCACCACGCGCCTGGTCGTTAAGGCGACGTGTAGGACCGACGTGGATATCCAGATCCCGAGGGTCACGGTCATCAACGGTCTTCTCCCTGAAGACAAGCTGAACGAGATCCACGATACGTCGGATTGTTACGTGAGTTTTTCACGTTCGGAGGGTGTAGGTATGGGCGCGGTCGAGGCGGCGATCCGGGACAAACCGGTCATCGTAGCGTCGTACGGGGGTGCGCCCGAATATATTAAGACGCCGTATACGATCGACTGTGAACTCGAAAAGCTGGAGCAAGACGATTTCCTCTTCCAAAAGGGTATGGAATGGGGTAAACCGAACTTCGATCAGCTTTTAGAGTACATGAGGGATGCGTACGCGAAGCGGCTACGGTACATGGACCACGCGCACACGAAACAGCTCGTAGGGGCGGAGAACGTCTCACATGAATTCGTCCTGAATGTAATTGGTGCCGAGGGTGATGAGGCCGACGATGATCGTGCCTGACATCAACATCTCCTTCTGGCGTATCACGGAGAGGGTGAGGTCGTCGACGACCTTCACCCCCACGGGGTTCTTGAAAAGGATCGGGACGAGTGTCGCGATCGTGATGTAAAGTGCCATAGATATTATTACGGGCCTAAGGTTCTCTTGGTCTAACATGTTATAGTACCCACTTATTTTTTTCTACGAACGGTGCGACGTGCCTCTGGAGTCTTATCGAGTAGGATGACGCGTCGCGAATCCTTTTTATCCTGGAAGAGTTTGTACGACGCTTTACATTTCCACGTGGCGTCGGCCAGTTTATAACACTTATCGTTAGGTACGAGTAAACGATACATCGCAGTCGCGCCTTCGAGGCATTTCTCCCAAACTTCGTCGCGCACCACCTTCATCGACGCGTGCAGAAGTCCAAGCCTTCCCTCGTCTTAGGCTTCCCCTCCGATCTCTGCGAGGTAGACGTCCACCTGGCCGACGAACTCGGGGCACGTCTCGGTGGTTTTCTTTGTGACCATATCTTGGACGTTGACGATGTGCTCCGTGAACTTTCGAACATGTATGCCCGTGGCGTTATGGATCTGCGATTCGCTCGCGATATCTTTGAGCGCGTAGAGGTAGGCCGCGGCGTAGTTGGCGTGTAGGACGGCGATCACCGGAGACTTATCCTGTTGTGCCGCCGTCGCGTACCTGGCAGCCTGTCGCACGAGCTTGTCGATCGCGTGGGCCATACCCCTCGACTTGTTCTGAACGATCACGATCAGGATGAAGATGAAGGTAAACAGGTAAAAGTACATCCTTTTAATTTGTGTGTAGATTTAAATAATGCCCCTGGTGACGAGACGCGCGCCGTTCCAGGTGTACCCGAGGACGAGGGCGTATCTCTTCAACGAGAGTCCGTGGAGGGTCGAGTACGAGGTATACGACGGGTCTTCCCTGATTCAACGCGGTAAGATATTCGCGGGGGACCACGACCCACCGTGTTACGTCGACGTGAAGGGTGTGAGTGCGTTCAGGGTAAAGTGGAGGTTTCGCGGCGGGACTTGGGTCTTCGACGAGAGAAGCTTCACCGCTCGGGACCACATAGTTTTTCTCAGGGTATACTAATGGTGATAATCGCCACGGCATTTCTTAATCACCCCCACGTCAAGGGCGTCGTCGAATTTTTCGAAAAGGGGAGCAAGGTGGTGATTAAGGGAACACTCAAATCCAAGAAATACAAGAACAGTGTACACGGAATGCACGTCCACGAGGCGGGCGACCTCACCGACGGGTGCGCGAGCGCGTGTGCACACTTCAACCCTTACGGTAAAAAGCACGGCGGGCCGAAATCGAAGGAGCGCCACGTCGGCGACCTAGGAAACATCAAATTTGACGCCCGAGGCGTCGCCAGGTTTCGCATGGTCGATCCGCTCGTGAAGTTACGGGGGTCGAAGGCGAACGTGATAGGCCGCGCGCTCGTCGTCCACGAGGACCCCGACGATTTGGGCAAAGGCGGCCACGCCGACTCTTTATCCACAGGACATGCAGGGAAGAGAATTACATGTGCCGTCATCGGGTATTCGAAAAAAATGTGTGCGTAAAGTATGACTCGTTACGCGACGGCCTTCAAGGGCCTTCGTATCGTAACACTGAAGAAGAAAGACAAGAAGATACAGGACGCTTTTAAAGCTTTAAGGACAACAAAGATATGCGGCGGTTTAGAAAGTTATGCTAGATATGGCCTAAAAAAAGCTGATATAGTCTTATTGGCGTACAATTCAAAGGGAGTTGTCAAGGGACTCGCGGGGATTATTGAAAGAGACGACGAACTCTATATTGAAATCATATGTAACGCGATGGGAAAAAAGGACAGGAAGGAAGGGTACGCCACGGGTAAGGGCCTCATCGATCTAATAAAGAAGATTGCGGTGAAGAAGAAGAAAAACATAGAACTCAGTTCCGTAAACAACGCCGTCAGCTTTTACAGGAGGCTCGGGTTCAAAGGACCCGACTATGAAATGAGATGGTCATGGCGGCCGTCTTACTCACGCGCCAGGCGCTTTGAGTATCAATCCGTAAATTCAAATTACGATTCGAACAACAACAAACCACGAACCCGTTTACGAGTGAGAAAGGTCAGTCCCACCCGCAGTGTAACCCTAAACACACGAAATTCCAGTCCCACCAGCTCCAATCGTTCCAGCTCCAATCGTTCCAACGCCACCGTCAAACGCAGTCCAGTCAGTAGGTTTCGGCAGAACCAACTAAACGCAATGAAAACCTTCATCCCAACGACGAATAGGGAACGTAAGCAGCAAATGAAACGTTTTATTGCAAATGAAAAAGAATCGAAAAAAAATTTAAAGGGGCGAATTTTACAAAGGCAAAAAATTTACAAAAGCAACATTGAAAATTTACAAAAACAACATTACAAAAGGGAAAAAAAGGATAGGAAAAAATATATAAAAAAGTTTAAGGCTGGGATACGAGAACTAAATGAGCGCATACAGGCCTCGAAGAAGAGGAAGACCCTGACCCCGGCCTCGAAGAAGAGGAAGAGCCCCACCAGAAGCAGGGCCAGTTCAGTAAGCAGCAGGGCCAGTATAAAGAAATGACGCGTCAGTAAAGTAACCACAAATGGAGAGTGTCCAAAAGCTGCATCCCATCGAGCACGTTCTGAAAAGGCCGGACAGCTACGTCGGCCCCGTCGATTCCACAACCGAATCGTATTGGGTCTTAGACGGAACATGTTTCAAGAAGAAAACCTTGAAATACAGCCCCGCCCTTTTGAAAATCTTCGATGAGATACTGGTCAACGCCATCGACCGAAACTCACTCCACCCTAAGGCCGTGACCTCCATCGGCGTATCCATCGACAAAGAAGCTGGATCCGTGACGATCGAAAATAACGGCCCCCTCGGTGGAATTTCCGTCAAAATGCACGAGAAAGAAGGTGTTTGGAACCCCGAGCTGGTTTTCGGCCACCTTCTCACGAGTACCAACTACGACGATACCCAAAAGCGTCTCGTGGGCGGCCGCAACGGGTACGGCGCGAAACTAACCAACATATACTCGTCGAGTTTTGCCGTGGTGATCAAGGACGGCGAAACCAAACAAACGTACAAACAAGGATGGACCGAGAACATGACCGCGTGCGGCAAACCCAAAATCACGAAACACGCAGCCGCCACGTCATCGGTTTCGGTCACGTTCAAACCTGATTGGAGACGTTTCGGCGGTATGACGGCTATGACCGATGCGATCTATAAGATTTTCGAGAAACGGGTTTGGGATGCGAACATATGTACCACCTCCAACTGTAAGGTGCGATTGAACGGCGAACCGCTTCCTAAGACCTCCTTCGAGGCGTACGCCAAGATGCACGAAGGCGTGAAAGAGGTCGCTTCCGTGACGACGGATCGTTGGTCGGTGTGTATCGGCCCGTCCGAAGATGGCATGGAACAGGTTTCTTTCGTCAACGGGATTTGTACCACTAAGGGTGGAACCCACGTGGACCACGTGACCTCCCTCGTCGCCTCGGGGATCATCGAGGATATGGCGAAAAAGATCAAGCTCAAACCACAACAGGTCAAGAACGCGTTCACGGTTTTCGTCAAGGCCACGCTGGAGAACCCTACCTTTTCCTCCCAAGTCAAGAGCGAGTGTACCCTAAAGGCTCCAGATTTCGGGTCCAAATTCGAACCCCCGAAGACGTTCGTGAAGAACGCACTCAAAACCGGTATCGCCGAGGAATTGACGGCCCTTTCCAAATTCAAGGAGATGAAACTTCTCGCCAAGACGGACGGTGGAGCTCGCAAATCGAAAATCACCGGTATTCCCAAACTGGATGACGCCAACAAGGCTGGAACTTCTCATTCGTCGAAATGTACGCTCATCGTGACGGAGGGCGATTCGGCGAAAACCTTGGCGGTCGCCGGTCTCTCGGTCGTCGGCCGAGATCATTTCGGTGTGTTTCCACTTCGCGGTAAATGTAAGAACGTGAGGGATTCCTCCGTGGCGCAACTCACCTCCAACCAAGAATTCAATGATCTCAAAAAGATTTTGGGTCTACAACAGGGTAAAGAGTACAAGGACCTCACCGAGCTCCGATACGGTCGACTCATGATCATGACCGATGCCGACGCCGATGGGTCACACATCAAGGGTCTCATCCTCAACATGATCCATTACTTCTGGCCTTCCCTCTTACAGATGAACTTCGTGGTGAGCATGGTCACGCCGATCATCAAGGCGACCAAAGGATCCGAGACCCATTCGTTCTACACGGATTCAGCGTTCCGATCCTGGTACGGTAACGGCAAATCCGCGTGGAAGATCAAATACTACAAGGGTCTCGGTACTTCAACCTCCACAGAAGCTCGCGAATACTTCAAGAAGATTCAAGATCTTACGGTGAAATTCGACGTGGACACGATGACTGACGAATCCATCGTTCTCGCCTTCGACAAGAAGAAAGCGGATGCGCGCAAAACGTGGCTCCTCGAGAGTACGGCTAAAGACTCCAGTGAGCTTGAAGTTCCTTACGGTCACGTCAAACAGTTAAACATAACGGATTTCGTGCACAAGGACCTCGTGAACTTTTCACTCGCGGACCTGAAACGCTCCATCGCCTCCGTCGCCGATGGACTCAAGCCTTCGCAACGTAAGGTGTTGTACTCATGCTTTCAAAGGAATCTGACTGCAGAGATGAAGGTGGCACAACTCGCCGCCTACGTGGCAGAAAAGAGTGCCTATCACCACGGTGAAGTTTCCCTCGCAGATACAATTGTGAAGCTAGCCAATGACTACACGGGCTCCAACAACATCAACCTCCTAGAGCCATGTGGACAATTCGGTACACGGCTCATGGGTGGTAAGGATGCTTCCCAAACGAGGTACATTTTTACGCGATTGACCCCCGAAGCGAGAAAGTTGTTTGATTCGAGGGACGATGCGGTGCTCACCTACCTCGACGACGACGGTCGAAGCATCGAACCCGAACATTACATGCCGGTCATCCCCATGGTCCTCGTCAATGGCACGGAAGGTATCGGGACGGGGTTCAGCTGTTACGTGCCGCCTTTCGACCCAGAAGATATCAAGGCCAATATTCTTAATTTTACAAACGGTCGCGATCTGAAGAAAATGAAACCCTGGTTCCGAGGTTTCAAAGGTCACGTTTTCGAACAGGACGATGATTCGTGGATGACCCAAGGCATGTGGCAGGTGATCGGGACGACGGTTAAGGTAACCGAGTTACCCCCGGGCCGATGGACCCAAGATTTCAAAGAACACTTGGACACCCTCGTTGAGAAGAAGACCATCACCGGTTTCACCAACAACAGTACCACAGAAGACGTAAACTTTCTCATACAGGGGTACACCGGTAAAGATCTCGTCAAGGATCTCAAGCTCCAGAAGGTTATCAGGTGCTCCAACATGCACCTCTTCCACCCCACCAAAGGAATTTGTAAGTACGACACCCCCGAACAGATCCTGGGCGATTTCATCGAGCTTCGTATGGACCATTACAAAAAGCGGAAGCGACACCTCATCGAGAGCACGAAGGATCGGTGCGAGGTCTGTTCACACCGCGCGCGATTCGTCAAGATGGTCATCGACGGCGACCTTCGAGTTTTTAAGAGGAAACGTAACGACCTCGAAGGTGAGATGAGCGGCCTGTTTCCCAAGGTTGATCGTTCGTTCGATTACCTCCTGAACACGAGGACCGTCGACTACACGGAAGAGCGTGTGAAAGCCCTCTTCGACGAATGGAACAAACTCAGGAAGGAACTTTGTCTCCTGGAAGCTACCGGGTACTTCGACATGTGGCAGAACGACTTAAAAAATGTAGGCAATAGTTAGTTAAGCATGGGGAGCGAAGCCGCTCGTCTTTCCTTGAAGGCATTTGGAAAGCAGGATACCTACCTGCTCTCGAAAGACCCAGAGCAAACCTTTTTTAATTACCAGAAGATCAAACAACACTCGGAGTTTCGAAAGTTCCATCGCAGTAAACATGTGTTGAACCCCGGGCAAATAGTCGGGTGGCCCTTCTCCCAAACCGTCAAGGTGGAGTTCGATCCAAGAAGTATGGGCGATCTCTTGACCAATCTCTACCTCAAAATCGAACTTCCTGCCAAAGAAACGGCGAACGTCAACTACACCACCCCTCTCGGTCGCGGTTTTTTGAAGTCCGTCGCCATGTACGTGGACGATATTTTGGTAGAGGAGATCACGGATGATTGGCAGATGATCCACGAATCCCTGTACCTGGACCCGCAATCCAAGAAGGGTAACCTTGTTCTTCTTAACATGAGCGAGAGTGTCACGCCCGGGATTAAGCTGAGCGACGCGACGATGGCACCCTCGAACCGGTTCATCGTTCCCCTCCCGTTCTTTTTTTGCAGGAAATACGGCAAGACCGAAATGCGCGAGGAGGTCGAGGATCGTCAGTACTTCCCGCTGTGCGCTATCCACAAACAGAAAATCCAATTCGAACTCACGTTCCACCCCCAGACGTGGTGGCAGGGCGCGGAGAACGCTCACACGCCGACCACGATTTCGGTCAATAATTTTCAGCTCATCACCGAACAGGTCAAACTCAGCGACGAGGAACGGCTCTACCTCGTGGACGCCAACCACGAAATCCTCGTGAACGTGGTGAAGAAGCACACATCGTTCATCACCACACCCGAATCCGATACCACGTTTAAGGTGAACCTCGAACCGAAATCGAAGGTCAAAACCTTCCACTGGTTTTTCCGCGATAAGCTCTACACCACCCAGGCCCAATCTTCGCATCGCTACGTGACGCACGTTCGAAGCAGGGCTCCCCTCTTCCAGTGGAACGGCGGCGTGCTACAGTCGCCCACAATGGAGACGAGGAACACGCCCATCATGAAAAAGGCCCGCTTCTTTCTCAACGGCGAGAGTTTTCCCAACACTCTGATGGAGAGTCACGAGCATTACAAATACGCCGTGCCGTATAAATTCGGTTTAGGTGTGACGGATGATCAGACCAACATTTACACGCAGAGTTTCGCGTTGCACCCTCTTCTGGAACAGTCGACGGGAACCTTGGATTTCGCGAACTTGAACGCGGATAGGACCCTGATCGAGTTCGAGATCAATAAACTCTTACCCAATGCCGGTCAAGGCGAGGAGGGCGCCCCCGGCCTAGACCAACCGTTCTCGGGTGAGTTTGAACTTCACATGTATTACCTGGAGATGCAGAAGCTGGATTTTTCGAGAGGGTTCATGACTTTCGCGGGCACACCACCCCCGATCGTAGTGACGACGCCCGTCGAACCCGAACCGACCGATGTGGGCGTGCAGGCATATTAAAAAAAAGGTGACACTATAGTAGATGTACCTCTGCGCCAAAGGTGTTCAGGATGCGTGGGTCACGAGGTGTCCGGACTACTCGCATTTCATATACAGTTTTCGGCGGCACACACCTTTCGGTATAGATTTCAGCGACATACCGTTCACGGGCGCGTCCGATTTCGGCGAGATCATCACCGCCAGGGTACCGAGCAATAAGAGCGACATGCTCAATTCCGTATCTTTGACGGTGACGTTCAGGAGCGACTACGATGCGATGAGAATGGTCGGTAACCCGTTGACGAAACTCGTCGAGTACGCCCAATTGCTCATAGGTGAGCAGGTCATCGATACCATCACCGGGGAATACATGTACCTCAGAAACAAGCTGGACACGTCCGATCAACACGCCGCCATGAAAAATTATAGGGGTGGGGAGGGCATGACGACGACATCCTATTACCCGAGGAAGTTCTCGATCGAATTACCTTTCTACTTCACGAGGTCCAATAAGAATGCCATACCCCTGTGCAAACTGACGAAGCAACAGGTCTCCGTCCGGGTCAAACTGACGGACAGGGATACGTACTTTGCATCCAGATCGGTCAATTCCGGCCTTCCGCCAATCGACGACGCGAGCGAAAAATTTATCGACCAGATTTTCCTGACCAGCGAACACGTGTATCTGAGTGAGCTCGAGCGTAAAGCCTTTGAAGACCAACACATGGAGTACCTCATCACCCAGGTCCAGGTGCACGAGACGCGCATGCCGGCCGGATACAACAAGAAAGCCTTCCTCCTGGATTTCCGACACCCCGTGAAAGAACTCATGTTCCTCGGCGAAGGAGCGACGACCCAGGGAAGTCAATACAACAACTACACGTTCAGACAGATCAAGACAGCGGAGCTGTGTCTGAACAACGTCATATTCTTCAGGGAGAACGGACACTTCCTCTCCGTCGTTCAGCCGTTTAAGAATCACGTCAACACGCCGGACGTGGGTGAATCCATGTTCGGCACGTACTCGTTCGCGCTCGACCCCGAGGCCAA
>MDSV01004946.1_pt1 | contig 10007 bp, 9 predicted proteins | sample 810851 | NCBI WGS metagenome assembly MDSV01 (sample SAMN05326640, study PRJNA326480) | marine metagenome | isolation source: seawater | place: Atlantic Ocean: North East | collected 2012
AAATTACAAAAGCCTATCAACGGTGTAGCCTAATCTAAAGAATCTTGCTCCTGTAGAGTGAAAATGTAGTCAAAAAGGCCCTCATTAAATTCCACCTGGGTAATATTCGTTACTTTTGTCAAAGTTCCATCTGAGTAATGCTCGGATTTATGCGCAACATAGCATCCATCAATTTTTTTATGTTCCGAGTAATAAACCTCCGATACAATTGGCTTGCCTGTAACAGAATCGATCACCTCGTTTAATGTAACTTTAAGTTCCTGATAATGCTCGAGGTCGATCCAAATGGAGCTATATTCTGAGACTAAGCTATCATCTGCTATATCAATACGTACACACGGACGACCTCTAATTGAACAGAACTCAACAACGGTTAAATCGGTCAAGTAATTTTTTAAAGAGTAAAGCAGAGTATTAAATGCACTTGAATCAGAAAGCTTACTTAGGGTTTCACCTTCAATCTCAGTAATTTTTCGTTTTCCATTTTTCTGTAAAATTTGATGCCATCCCTGTTCTCCATTATAAATTACATTACTTCGGATACCACTGGAAGAGAGTTGGACTCTCATTTTGTTGGGACTTTTACGATAAAGTCTAAAGTTACTTTGCACAGAACTATCGCCAGAGTAAGCGACGATATTTCCAGTCACAACTGCAGATTGTAGTAAGCTTAGATTGCGTAGCCCACCATTGTGTGTGGTAAAATTCCTGAACACTTCGTGTACACTCGGTAATTCGTTTAGATCCGAATTGTAGTTAGTGCTCTCCCCTTGTCCATAAGCAGTCGTAAAGACGGATAACAGAAGACCAAGAGGTAGAGAAAAAAATAATAAAAATTTTGGAGGAACCATGGGGCGTGCATAAAATTGCACTAATAATAAATAAACTTAAAGTTAAATATTTACCCTACTTGAGAGAAAAAATCGATAACTGCATTTATTATTGTATCTACATCCGCTAATTTTCCATCGCCCTCATATCCGCAGGCAAGTTGACCGCATTGAGGCTCTATAAAATGATAGCCACGCTCTCGAAGTAGTGAAATATTTGCCTGAGTAGCACTGTGCGCAAGCATTTTACCATTCATTGCAGGTGCAAGCATTGTTGGCGCTTGAGTCGCCAAATGAATAGAAGATAGTAAATCAGGTGAGAACCCTTGGGCGAAATTTGCCAAGCAATGTGCGGTTGCTGGAGCGACCAGCAGAAGATCTGCTTGGTCTGCTAACTCTATATGGCCAGGCTGCCAAGACTGCGCTTCTTGCCACAAATCATAGGATGCTGGGTTACGGGCTAGTGTTTGTAGGGTTAGTGGTTGAATAAACTGGCAGGCCGATTCAGTGAGAACCGGAAAGACATTAGCCCCCAAATCAGTCAAGCGACTGGTAATGTCTGCTGATTTGTAAGCAGCAATAGATCCTGTAACGCCTAGCACTACAGTACGATCGACTAACTTAGATTTTGAAAGACTCACCATTTTTAATAAAAGACAGAGCACAAAAGCATCAAGTGCTAAATAAAGCTCACGGGAAACATTCAGTCATTACGAAATGCACGTACAATCGACGAAAATATATTCCAATAGCAGTAAAAAAAGCGCTTAGCGCATGCCCTAACTTATAAAAAACTATGCATATTTGGATTCAATAATGTGAAATGCACGCTTTATTTCCTTAATAAACATGTTTGTATGTTTTTAGTATCAGTACAAACCATGCAAACAGGAACCATCACAAAATATAATGCTTTTAAGCAAATTGATCTACCGGATCGGACATGGCCGAGCCGAGTGATTGAATGCGCACCAACTTGGGCAAGTGTAGACTTAAGGGACGGCAACCAAGCTCTTGCTATACCGATGACGGTAGATGAAAAAATTGAATTCTTTGAATTATTGGTTGCCCTAGGATTTAAAGAGATAGAAGTTGGATTTCCATCTGCTAGCGATACTGAATTTAATTTTATTAGACGTTTAGTAGATGAACAACGTATTCCTGATGACGTTACTGTACAAGTACTCGTTCAAGCAAGGGAGCACCTTATACGACGTACATTCGAAAGTTTAACTGGCGTAAAAAGTGCAATCATACATTTGTATAATTCGACATCCCCTCTTCAACGAAGGGTCACTTTTAATAAAAGTAAGGATGCTATTAAGGAAATAGCTGTAGAAGGTGCTGGGCTTATTAAAGAATTAGTTACTAGCATCCCTGAAACAAAGATTCGCCTACAATACTCTCCGGAGAGTTTCTCTGATACCGAAGTAGAATACGCCTTAGAAGTGTGCGAAGCGGTCATGGAAATTTGGCAACCTAGTCAAATTAATAAAATAATCCTCAATTTGCCAGCAACTGTGGAGGTCGCAACCCCAAATGTGCATGCCGATCAAATTGAATGGTTCTGTCGCAACATGAAGGAGCGAGATAAAGCAATTATTAGCCTTCATACTCACAACGATAGAGGGACAGGTATTGCTGCTACAGAGTTAGGCTTAATGGCAGGTGCTGACAGAGTCGAAGGCACTTTATTTGGTAACGGTGAGAGAACCGGAAATCTAGACATCGTCACTGTAGCTTTGAACTTATATACGCAGGGCATTGATCCGCTATTGGACCTCTCTAATTTAGCTTCAATTCGTACTAGTTACGAGCGAATCACAGGTATGAACGTTCATGATCGTCACCCTTATGCAGGCGACCTTGTTTTTACCGCATTTTCCGGATCCCATCAAGATGCGATAAAAAAGGGAATGGACATACGTGCTAAAGAGAGTGCCGACGAAGGCGCTCTTTGGCAAGTGCCTTACCTACTCATCGACCCGCAAGACATTGGGCGTGATTACGAAGCTATTATTCGAATTAATAGTCAGAGCGGAAAAGGAGGCGTTGCTTACATTCTTGAGCGAGATTTTGGATTGGACCTTCCTAAACCTATGCATCCGCAAGTCGGCAAAGTAGTCAACGCTGCAGCGGACCAAAATAGTCGCGAATTAAATTCTAAAGAAGTCTATGCGATTTTTAAGAATGCCTACGTAAATATATCAAATCCACTCGAGATGAGTACGATAGAGCGAGAAGATCCTCTTAAGAATGGAGAAGTGCGCGTTGAAGCAAAAATTATTTACCAAGGAAAGCAACACACTGTAACCGGTCAAGGCAATGGTCCTATAAGCGCATTTGTTAATGCCCTAGATCAGTTCGGATTGAAGAGTTTTAAACTTGTCGATTACCGGCAGCACTCCATCGGTTCAGGCTCAAAAACGGAAGCTGCTGCGTATATTCAAATACAAAAAAATGACGGAGGCACCCACTACGGGTGTGGTATAGACCCAAATATAGAAGTTGCTGGATTGAAAGCTCTCATCAGTGCATTTAACCGTATGGAAAAATCTTAACTGCTATGAAGTTTTTTAAATATCATGCATTGGGTAATGACTACCTTGTACTGGACCCAGTCGATGCGAGTACACTTCCAGAAACAGATTCATGCATTCGTATCTGTCATCGAAATTTTGGCCTTGGTTCAGACGGCATTCTGTACGGACCGATCGCTAGCAATAATGCCGACTTCGGATTACGCATTATTAATCCAGACGGTTCGGAAGCTGAAAAAAGCGGTAACGGCCTAAGAATTTTTGCTCGTTATTTATATGACTGCGGTAAAGTCGGCATAGAACCATTTACTATAGATACATTAGGTGGTATTGTAACTTGTAAAATCAACAAAGGCGCTGATTTAATAACTGTAGACATGGGGCGAATCACCTTTGGCAGGGAGGCAACTCATGTGGATTCAAATAAAGATACCGGCCCGTTAATAGGTGAAACTATAGAAATAAATGGCACTAATTATACTGCATACATTGCTGACATAGGTAACCCGCATTGCGTCATTCCTTCACAAGAAATTTCACAACAAATCGCTTGCACAGATGGAGCCTTGATTGAAATCCATCCAAACTTCCCGAATAGGACTAATGTACAATTTCTTAAAATAATCGATCGCGATAATATTCAAATAGAAATTTGGGAGCGTGGAGCTGGCTACACCCTAGCTTCTGGCTCGAGCAGTAGTGCTGCTGCAGCTGTAGCTTATCGCCTAGGGCTCTGCAATGAATCGATTACCGTACATATGCCAGGCGGTGAAATTCGCATTGAGATAAGCTCAAAATATGAAATACGCATGAGCGGTCCAGCAACGCGTGTCGCATTAATTGACTTTGATATTGAAGCATTAAATTTTAATGCAAACCATATATTGTAAAGTACTTATAGTATAATTAATCTATTTTAATAATTATAAGCGCACCCTTATTTTTAATCTATAGTCTGCACTGCTGGTTGATTCAAGCTCATGCAATGTAGGGCGCCTCCTTCTTCAATAAAGATACGGCAATCAAAGCCAATGATCTGTCGACCAGGGAAACAATTAGCTATAATTTTAAGAGCATTCTGATCCGACTTAGCTTGAGCAAAGGTCGGTACCAGTACTGCATTATTGAGGACTAGGAAATTCAAATAGCTTGCAACAAGAGGTTCTCCATTAACTTCGATAGGTGCTGGTAGTGGAATGCTTACTATGTTGAAAGTCCTGCCCTTAGCATCTGACATTTTTTCGAGGCGACTTCTATTTTCCTCCAGTAATCGATAATTCTTAGACTCTTTTGATGCTATAGCTACAAGAATACTATATGGCTTAAAAAAACGTGCTACATTATCAACATGACCATCGGTATCATCTCCAATGAGACCCTCATTGAGCCATAGCACCTTATCGATGGTTAAATCTCGCTTAAATATTAGCTCGATCTCCTCTACTTTTTCTGGGCCTAAACGGTTTGGATTCATTAAAACCGCTTTGGTTGTCAGTAAGGTCCCAGAGCCGTTACAATCGATCGATCCACCTTCAAGAACTAATGATTTCCGGTTCAAGCAACGTATTTTCAATTGATGAGCAATCCATTTAGTGGCGGCATCATCCAGTGATTGTTGCGGAAATTTATTACCCCATGCATTAAAACTCCAATCAATAGAAACTGCATGATTCGCATTCAAACTAAGCATGAAAAGTGGTCCAAAATCACGAATCCAAATATCATCGGTTTGGTAATTATATAGTAGGATATTTTTATCACTTCCTGCTTTCACTAGCAAAGCTCGGAGTGGAGCTTGGTGCCTGCTAGGGCATAAGATCCGCACCTGCTGAAAACGCGCAGCTAAAATATATAAATTTACTAATTGCTCACGTACTTTATCAATTTTTTCGGGCCAAATATTTTCACGAACAGGCCAAGCAAACCATACGGCTTCTTGCGGCTCCCACTGGGCAGGCAAACGGTAACCTAGTGAATTTTCCCCTACAGTTTGCGGTACGCTCATAACAAAACATTCAACCAAGAAGAGTTAGTCTTACCCTTTTTCTTGATCCAACATAAGTTTAGTAATGCCCGAATAGGAAGCTACACGACGATCACGAAAAAATGGCCAGTCTCGACGCGTTTCTTCCAGGCCAATCAAATCACAATCTGCATAAACGATAGCATCTGTATCTGCAGGCGCACGATCCATTACCTGCCCATAAGAATTAGCAATGAACGATTGACCCCAAAATTCAATTTCTGACTCTACACCAACTCGGTTGACTGCAGCCACATAGCACCCATTAGCAACCGCATGGCCGCATTGTATGCTTTCCCATGCATTATGCTGAGCAATCCCAAGGTCGCCTTTTTCATTCTTTAACCATCCAATCGCGCTAGGATAAAAAAGAATTTCTGCACCTCCTAACGCAGCAAGGCGAGCTGCTTCCGGATACCATTGGTCCCAACAAATAAGGACCCCTATCTTTCCAAATGATGTATCCCATACTTTATAACCCAGATCACCTGGGGTGAAGTAGAATTTTTCTTCAAATCCAGGATCTTGAGGGATATGCATTTTGCGATATTTACCTAAATAACTTCCATCAGCATTTAATATAGCAGCAGTGTTATGATAAACCCCAGAACTACGTCGCTCAAATAAAGAGGCGATCAAAACAACCCCTAATTGCTTTGCTAGCATAGCTAGCCTATCAGTTGTAGGGCCAGGTACGGGCTCAGCTAAATCAAAATTTTTCGAGTCTTGAATCGTACAAAAATAAGACAGGTTAAAAAGCTCTTGAGTGCAAATAATCTTTGCTCCGCCCAATGCAGCCTCTCGTATACGAGCGATGGTATAGGCTACATTTGCTTCCTTACTACCTTGGTCGCATCCCTGTAATAAGGCAATTCGTATAGGACTATCCGATACTTCGATCATACTTCTAGATTACATATAGAATTTACTCGAATACGAGTTTGCTCATAAGCGCATACTTACCTCCACTAGCTACAACTATATACTAGTATACTACTTTGTTGAGTGGGTACTCAACAATTCCCTCTGCCCCATGCGCCTTCAGCGCTGGAATAATTTCACGCACAACTTTTTCGTCTAAAATAGTATCGATCGCAACCCAAGACTCATCTGCTAAGCGATTAACCGTAGGATTTCGCAACGCAGGTAAATCCTCCAACAGCTCATCCAACTTTACACGCTCGATATTGAGCTTTAAGCCAACCTTACTTTTCGCCTCAAGGGCGGATTGTAAGAGCATAGCAATACTTTCAATCTTTTTACGTTTCTCAGGGTTTTCCCAAGCTGACTTATTTGCAATGAGTACAGTATTTGTAAACATAAGCGTGTCTACTATACGAAGTTTGTTAGCGATTAGTGAATTACCAGTCTCTGTTAGATCTACTATAGCATCCACTAAATCAGGAACTTTCACTTCTGTCGCGCCCCAGGAGAACTCGACCTCGGCATTCACACTATTTTCCTGCAAGTACTGCTTGGTAATGTTTACAACTTCAGTGGCGATACGCTTGCCTTCTAAATCTTTAACCGTTTCGATCGGCGATTGTTCGGGGACAGCTAAGATCCATTTCGATCGACGATTTGAAGCTCTGCTGTAAACCAAGTCACAAACTTCAACTATCTCTGAGCCATTTTCACGGACCCAGTCCTGTCCGGTGAGCCCACAATCAAAATACCCATGTTCGACATAACGACTGACTTCTTGAGCGCGTACAAAACGCCCATCAAGTTGCTCATCGTCAAAAGCTGGACGGTACGATCGAGAACTTTTGGTGATTTGAAAGCCTGCCTTAGCAAAGAGGTCAATAGTAGCACCCTCTAAACTCCCTTTGGGTAAACCAAGCATAAGTAATGGTAAATTATCCATAATAACCTAAAACGTGCCTCATGAGCTTAAAGTCACAAGATTTAAATTTATCAATTGTTCGTAGAATGTAAAAATTCAAATTGTAAAAAAAACTAGTTTCCCTTCAATAAATATTCGTTATTTATAAATACATAGAAAGTATATAGAAATAACAATTAACGAATTAAATTCCCGACTTATGAGTAATCAATCAAAACCTCTCGTCGTCATAGCTGAAGATGAAAAAGATATGGCATCAATGATTGCCGCTCAACTCGAAGTTGCTGGTATGCAAAGCCAAATATGCCACGAGGCTGCACACGCGCATCGATTTTTGAAAAATAATTTTGCTAACCTATTATTACTAGACCTACACCTACCCGATAGTAGCGGATTTTCATTAATGGAAAAACTTAGAAATAGTGGTATCGAGGTGCCGGTAATATTTCTTACCGGAGATAATACAGAAGTTAAAAAGGTTAAGGGCCTGGAAATGGGAGGCGATGATTACATAACCAAACCATTTGGATTTCCAGAACTTATAGCTCGCATTCATGCCGTATTACGCCGCGCTGAGACCTCTGGCGATGCCCTAATCACCAAGAACGCCTCCACAATGGACGAAGAGTTTAATTTTTGTGGGGCTACCATTAATCCGCATCGCCTTGAAATAGAATTCCCAGATGGGGATTTAGAAAAAATTGGGCGTAAAGAACTTGGCATTTTTGTCTTTCTTCAAGCAAATCCAGATACAATCCTAACACGTAAAAATCTAATTCACTCAGTATGGGGAATGCATGCAGATGTACGGAGTCGTTCCTTGGATCAATACATTGTTAAAATTCGTGATTTATACAAAAGACATGGCTTATCGACAGATGCCTTTCGAACAGTGCACGGTGTCGGCTATATTTACGATGTTCCTTAAATGATATGATGGCCGTGGTATTTCTAAATTTCTGAATTACTTCAATAAAAGCCAAATGTTGCCACCAAAAATAATCCTCACAGAACAAGTGCTTGTTTAGGTGTTTTTATTAAAAATTTACTCCTAGATTTTGCTGCTTTAATGAGTCTGCATTCCCTTGTACCTGCTAAATAATATAACTCAGCAGTTCAGTCTCATGGATGCGGCTATTGTAGCTGGATATTTTATAGCTGTACTTAGTATCGGTTACTACCATTCGAAAAAAAGTCGAGATTCCGAAGACTTCATAAATGGCAGTCGTCAGTTACCCTGGTTGGCAGTGCTTGGATCGCTGGTGGCTACAGAGGTGAGTGCTTCTACATTTCTTGCGACCCCTGGCGTAGGATTCTCGGAGAATATGAACTATTTACAAATGGGGATCGGTTCGGTGCTCGCACGAGTCTTTATTGCATGGTTTTTTCTAGGGGCATTTTATTCGTTCAATAGCTTAACAATCTACGATTATCTAGGCCAGCGGTTTGGGAATAAGACACGCTACTGTTCCTCAATATTTTTTATTGTAACTCGATTATTAGCTTCCTCAGTAAGATTAATGATTGCTGCAACAGGATTAAGTTTAATCCTCCATTGGCCATTTGTAATATGCCTTACTATATTAACAGTAATCGCAATTATCTACACTGGCAATGGTGGTATTCGTAGCATCATTTGGACAGATGTGCTACAAGCTATTGTCTTTATTGCCTGCGGCCTAGCTGTATTAACCTTTATTGTTAATAGCATAAGTTTCTCTACAATTATCGATCTTGGCACAGCTGAAAATCGTTTTGAAATATTTCGGCTTTCACCACAGAGCGCAGTTTCTAATACCGTAGAATGGTTCAATGACCCTACTTTGCTCTACATTGCTGTACTCTTTGGTTTTTTTAGTACTACTGCAGCTTTTGGCACGGATCAGGATTTAACACAGCGCATGCTAACTTGCAAAGATGTCAACCACGCGCGGCGCAGCGTCGTAATAAGCGGACTTATATCTTTACCAATAGCTGCTCTATTTCTAATTATCGGAATCTCTCTTTTTGCCTATTATAAAGTTCACGTCGGCACTGATTTGCCAGTCGGACCAGACAAAGTATTTCCATGGTTTATAGGGAACGAGCTTCCTAGTGGACTGCGGGGACTACTGTTAGTCGGTGTACTAGCTGCGGCAATGTCTAGCCTTGATTCAGCAATGGGTGCACTAAGCTCTTCTGCATTAGTCGACCTATATCGGCCACTCGTAAAAAGTCCGCTTAGTGTGAAAAATGATCTTTGGGTATCACGGGCTTTTATAATAACGTTTGGTACCATTCTAGCAATCATCGCTTTTCTGATTAAAGATGCTGAAGGCTTTTTATGGCTTACATTCAAAATAGGGAGTATCACATATGGATCGCTTTTAGGTATCTTCTTGCTTGGAATCTTAAGTCAAAGTGGTAGCGACTCAGGTAACTGGATAGGTATGCTTAGCGGGGCTATAATCTGCGGGTTTCTTCTTATAATGATAGAAAAAAATCTATTACCACTGGGATGGACTTGGCTTATTCTAATCGGCACTGCTTGGACATTTTTCTTTTCCTATTGCTGGCCACAAAAAAAGCTTCACGAAACTAATCGCAAAGCTTGATGTAAATCCTATAGAATATAATACTAAATAATATATTTATTTAGGGCAGCATGAAGGCGCAAGAGCACTTGAATCGTTGGACTCTTTTTTCTTCGCACTTGAATCGGATTGACTATCCGAGCACTCAGAACTTGCAGCAGGCTTGTCGTCGCTTTTGCTACCACAACCTCCACA
>MDSV01046568.1_pt1 | contig 10007 bp, 12 predicted proteins | sample 810851 | NCBI WGS metagenome assembly MDSV01 (sample SAMN05326640, study PRJNA326480) | marine metagenome | isolation source: seawater | place: Atlantic Ocean: North East | collected 2012
ACTATTAGTATTTTATTTTTTACGAATACCATAAAGAATCTTTAAATATACATAATGGCAAAAAAAAGACCCTTTAATATTTTACTATTAAAGGGTCTTAAATTTTAAATAAAATTAATTAACTTTTACTGTTACTGATCTTCTATTTTGAGACCAAGCTAGAGGGCTTGATGCAGGATTAACAGGTTTTTCTTTTCCATAGCTAATAACGGAAATTCTTTTTCCTGAAATTCCATAAGTCATTAGATAATCTCTTGCAGCATTAGCTCTTCGCTCACCTAAAGCTAAGTTGTATTCTCTAGTTCCTCTTTCGTCGGCATGACCTTCGATTGTTACGTTAAGTTTTTTATTTTTTCTTAAAAACTTTGCTTGCTTCCTTAGAGTTGCTCTAGATGCAGTTGTTAAAGAAGATTTATTTGTCGCGAAAAATACCCTGTCAGGAACACCTGAGGCTAAATATTTCACTGTTTCTTTACCAGTGTAAACATCTCCATCAATGTTTCCTGATTTTTTAGCTGTTGAACATGCGTTTAAAATTAACGTTGTAAAAACTACTAAAAGTACTTTTTTTAAATTCGTATTAAATATCATTTTTTCCCCTGGGTTGATTATTGAAATATTTCAAATTATTAAAGATTATTCAAGCTTTAATTACATAAAAAATACCCTTACTTTGATAGTAATGAAGACCAAGATGGGTCTGAAGCATCTGTTTTTGTGGCCAGTTTTCTCTCATTGTAACCTGTAATATCTATTGACCAAAGTTTTGCTGAAAACCCCTCTCCCTTGGACCCCGATTTAGTCTCTCTATAAAATACTAAAACTCTTCCATTAGGAGACCATGAAGGAGCTTCTTGATAAAAGTTTTCTGTCAATAATCTTTCTCCAGTACCGTCTATTCTCATTACTCCAATATAAAACCTTCCTTTTCTAACTTTTGTAAATGCAATCAAATCACCTCTTGGTGACCATACTGGAGTTCCATAAATACCTTTGCCGAAAGTTATTCTCTTTACATCGCTGCCATCACTTCTCATTACATAGATTTGTTGTAAACCGCTACGATCAGAATTAAAACAAATATATTTACCATCTGGTGAAAATGATGGAGAAGTATCTATAGAAGAATGGTTTGTTATTCTTTCTACTACTCGTGTTTCTAGATCCATCGTATAAATATCAGAATTTCCATCTTCTGCAAAACTCATTATTATTTTTTTACCGTCTGGAGAAAATCTTGGTGCAAAAGTCATACCTGGAAAATTCCCAACAACTTCTTGCATGCCTGTTTCTATATCTAAAAGATAAACTCTGGGCATATTTCTAAAATAAGATAAATAAGTAACCATTTGATTGTTGGGATTAAACCTCGGTGTAAGAACTAACTCGTTCCCTAAAGTTAAATATTTCGTATTTGCTCCATCTTGATCCATAATTGCCAATTTTTTTACTCTTTGATCTTTAGGGCCACTTTCTGATACATAAATTATTCTTGTATCAAAATAGCCTTCTTCGCCAGTTAATCTTTCATAAATCTTATCAGAAATAATATGTGCAACTCTTCGCCAGTTAGAGGGTGTTGTGGTAAAAGCCAATGCTGTCATTTCTTTCGCAGCTGTTAAATCCCATAGCCTGAACTCAACTTTTAATTTATCGTCTTTAATTAGTAATTTTCCAGTTACTAATGCTTGGGCTTTTATTAGTCTCCAATCCTCAAATCTAGGTTTAAGGTGTGCAATGTCAGGTTTTTGAACAAAAGCTTCTTTTTTCAAAGGATTGAATAATCCTGTGCTTTTGAAATTTTTACCAATAATTTCTGAAATATTGTTCCCTAATTCTTTTACCTTAAGACCTGCAAATTTTTCTGATTTTGTATCAACATGCAAAGGTGAAATGGCGATTGGTAGTGGATCTAAATTACCCCTTGTTATGTCAACTTCTATTAAGGCGTTAGAGGAATTTATTATAAAAAAACTCAATGTTATCAATATTATTATTTTTTTCATATTATCCTTTTAACATTTCAGCTGGATTAAAATTTAATTGTATATCTTTCCATTTTTCATAACCTGTCGGCGGAACCTTTAAAGGTTGGCACAATCTTACAGCTCGTAAGGCACTTTCGGCTAAGACTTTATAAAATTTTTGACCTGGTCTATTCATTCTTTGATGATCCAAAATTTCTGATTTCATAATTGTTCCATCTTTTTTTAGTTTAAGCTTTATTCTAACTAATAAATCTTCATCATAAGGTAAACCAAGTGGCACACTCCAACAACCAAATATTTGAGCTCTTAGCGCATCCTCTTCAGATAAAGTCAAGCCAGTAGCGAAAGAGTTCTTTACGTTGCTTTGCGTAAGTTTGTCTGTTTTTTCCCTTTCAACTGCCTCTTCCTCTTTTGCCTTATCAATCAAAGCTGCAATTTGATTAGTATCTACAATTTCCTTTTTTTCAAATTCTGAAGATTGCCTAATCTTTGGTTCAATTTCTTCTGGGTTCTGTTTTTTTTTGATTAATTGTTTTTTTTCTTTTTTTTCATCAGGTAAAGGAATTCTATCTGGCTTTTCTTTTGCTTTTGCAGCAGGTGGGGCTTGTTCAGAAACCACTCTTTCTTCTTTTTTTTTTGTTTCTTCTAAAATTTTTCTTACTTTTGGAGCATAAGGAATATTAGTTTTATCTGAAATTTGTATTAGCTCTACAGAGACTATTGGAGGGAGATCTATTGGTTCTCTAATCATAAATGGCAAACTTAGGATTGTTAGCAAAATCATCACTGAATGGAATATTAATGAATAAATTAAACTTTTTGTCATTTTTCATCTAATTTTTGTATGGCTCAGATATTAAAGCCACTTTTGAGAAACCTGCACCAGACAATGTTCCCATAACTTCTAGGACTCTTCCATAATTAATAGTTTTATCTCCTCTTACGTATATTCTTGTATCTGTTCTATTTTTTGCAATAGCTAAAAGTTTTGGAACGATTTTCTGATAAGTTACTTTGTGTTCTTGAATATAAATTTCCCCTTTTGAATTAATAGATATCGTCAATGGTTCTTGATCGTCAGGCAAAGAGTCAGCTGCAGACTCAGGTAAATCTACTTGTACTCCTACTGTAAGAAGCGGAGCAGTAACCATAAATATAATTAATAAAACAAGCATTACGTCTACGAAAGGTGTAACGTTAATTTCACTCATAGGTTCATTTCTTGAGCGATTAAGTTTAAAGGCCATTTTAAATTATTGATAAAAATCTTTTTGAAAAGTTGTCTATTTTGGAAACGTATCTCTTAGCATCGCTGTTAAATTTATTATAAGCTACCACTGCAGGTATTGCAGCTAACAATCCCAATGCAGTGGCGAATAAAGCTTCTGCTATACCTGGAGCCACTATTGCTAAACTTGTGTTTCTTGAAATTGCTATTGATTGAAAAGAATTCATAATGCCCCAAACCGTACCGAATAATCCAATGAATGGTGCGGTCGACCCAATAGTCGCTAAAAATGTAAAATTTTTTTCTATTTTTTTAATTTCATTATCTGTTGCAATTTCTAAAACTCTTTCAACTCTAGCAGCTTGAACAGCAGATGATTGTCTTTTAGTTTTCATGACTTCGTTCATTGCTAATTTGAAAATGATTGTAGCTGGATCTTTTGAATTTGACGGAAGGTTATTATTAAAACTTTCTGCAGATTTAGCTTTCCAAAATTTTTTCTCAAAATCTTCTGTAGATGCATTTATATTTTTGAATAATTTAAACTTATCAAATATCAAGGCCCAAGAAAAAATAGAACTTGCAATTAATAAAATAATCACAAATTTTACAACAAAATCAGCTCTTAAAAAAAGCTTCCACAAAGAAAAATCTGAGCTTCCGCCTAAACCAACAATTTGTGATGCTATTTCTTGTTCCATTGATGTTAAATACTTTTAGAATGTGTCATGAATTTGGCGTATTTTGAGTGAAATTTGTGGTAATTTAATTTATTATCTTATTTTAAACGTGTCTCACTATAAAATCTTGCTATTAAAATTGCATCTGATTTGTTTACGTCTTTTTTTTTAGATAATTCATTAGATAATGATGGGTACATCTCAATTACTTTTGTTCTGCTTGAGTCTTTTGAAGAATTTATTAATTCGAAATGTTTTTTCCATTTTGAGGGCCTAACAAAAAAAATTGGCAAACCTAAAGCAGCACAAATACCTTTTATTGCTCCAAACGTTTGGCCAAAATTAAACATACTGGTAACACCCTGTCCTGGCATTGCATTAACTTGTTCTACGATAACGGATACCTCTTCTTTATTCGGAATATTATCGTTTAGAAGTCTTACTAATTGTGCACTATTTAATTGTCTTTTATTTTTTTTCCCCTCAGACATTACTGGCATTTCAAAAATATTTAGAACTTTATTGTCTTCTAAAATGGCTATAGCGCCTGTTAATCCAGGATCAATTCCAATAATTTTCATCAGGTTTCAACTTCTAAATTAGCATTTGTATAAATATTTTGAACATCGTCTAACTCTTCTAAATTTTCCAAAACTTCCACAATTTTTTCTTTTTGTTCTTTATTTAAATCTATAAAATTTAGAGGCCTCCACTCTATACCAGAGTATTTCAATTTATTAAATTTCTTTTCAAATTCATTCTTTAATTTATAAAAATCTTCCTTATCAGAAATAATTTCATGATAAGTTTCAAAATTATAACAATCTTTTGCACCAATATTTGAGGCAAATTCGAATGCTTCTTCATCTGAACATACTTTTTTATCTAAATGTATAACTCCACAATTAAAAAAAAGATGTTTTGTTGATCCCGTTTCACCTAATCTTCCACCTTTTTTTTGTAAAATTGTCCTAATAGATGATGCCGATCTATTCTTATTATCAGTTAGGGACTCGATTATTATTGCGGTATTAAATGGACCATAACCCTCATATCTTAAATTTTCAAAATTCTTGTTATTGTCAATCTCTGATTTGCTTATTGCTCTTGAGATATTATCTTTTGGCATATTGGCTTGTTTAGCAGATTGAATAGCCGCTCTTAACCTTGGATTCATATCTGGATCTTTGTCACCCAGTTTAGCTGCTACAGTAATTTCTCTAGATAATTTAGAAAAAATTTTAGACCTTTCTTTATCGGCTCTGCCTTTTTTATGTTTAATACCAGCCCAATGTGAATGACCTGCCATAATTATTTAATTAAACTACCGCCATGAATTAATCTAGTAATCTTTTTTGCTAGACCTGTGTTTTGATCTCCATCAATAATTATTCCCGACAAAGTTGCCTCCCCTTCAGCAGGAAAATGTTTGACTGCATTTTTATCCTTAAGAAATCTTTTAATTGAATTCTCTTTGTTCATTCCAATCACAGAATTATAGTCTCCACACATTCCAATATCTGTTTGATAAGCTGTGCCTTTTTCCAAAATTCTTGTATCTGCTGTAGGAACATGAGTATGTGTACCTATAACTCCTGTTGTGGTTCCATCAAAAAAATGACCTATTGCCATTTTTTCGCTAGTTATCTCACCGTGAAAATCAACAACAATGAAATCCACATTTTTTTTAAGAATAATTTTTTCCTTAAGTTTTTTTGCTGTATCAAAAACATCATCAGTTTTTCGCATAAACACATTTCCCATCAAATTTATTACTCCTACTTTAAATTTTTTATCTTTAGTAAAATAAATCCCGTAACCATTTCCAGGAGAACCGTTGGCAAAATTTGCTGGTCTCAAAAGTCTAGTCTCTACATTTATATATTCTGTAGCCTCTTGTTTATCCCAAATATGATTTCCTGAAGTAATTACATCCACGCCGTTAGAAAATAATTCTTCAGCAATTAATTTTGTTATTCCTCTGCCATCATCTGCTGCGTTTTCTCCATTAATAATTGTAAAATCTATTGAGTTATCTTTTATAATCTTTAACAAACTTTTTTTAACTGCTTTTCTACCAGAGGGTCCCATTACATCACCTAGTACAAGTATCCTCATTAAAAAAGACCTTTCTCTGTTAATATATAATTTAATACTACATCACTTTTATTATTTGGAAGCTTTTTATATTTTTGAAAAGAAAAAGCGATCCCAATAGTTAAAATATCTCTGTGAGTAATGAAATACTTATTTAAGTACCTATCATAAAAGCCCCCACCATAACCTAATCTATTTTTATTATCATCGTAAGCTAATAGTGGAACTAACATAATATTAGGGATTATAGGTTTTGAAATAAAAGCAGGCTCAAGCATGCCATATTTATTCACTTTAAGTACATCATTTTTTTTCCATTTGTGAAATGACATAAAATTTTTCTCTTTAACTATCGGCATAAGAATATTTAATTTTTTAATTACTTTTGATTCAAAAATTTTTAAACTATCCACTTCATAAGATGACGGATAATAACTTGAGAGGCTTATTATCTTTTTTTTGTATTCACTTTTAACTAATTCTATTAAAGGATCAAAAAAACTCAAATTTATATCAAAATAATTTCTTTTTCTTAAAGAAAAATATTTTTTTCTCAGTATTTCTTTATTGTACATTTACTGAATCTTTGAAATTGACTCTGTGTTTAAAATTATTTTTTCGAGAGATTTTGTTGTTTTGTCAAGCATAGACTCGTATAAATCGTTACTTTCTTGAACTTCTTTTTTGAATTTGTCTATTTCTGTATTCAGCTTTGAAATTTCTTTATCTTTTTTGTCTTTGTATTCTATCGCTAATCTTTTTAATTCTTTAAATCTATTAGCCAATTCTTCTGTTTTGTTTTTCTGATTTGTCACTCTCTTTTTTAAATCAAAATAGTCATCGATTAATTGTATTGTCGTTATTAATAGAAGTTTATTTTCCCCTATATTTCCAAGTTTATTCTTTAAATCATTGTATTTATTATCTAGAAACTTGGTTAAACTTTTTAAAGATTCTTCCTGTCCATCATCACAGGATAGAATGTAATCTTTATTGTTAAATTTAATATTTACGTTTGCCATTTTTCAATTTCATTAACCAAGCTTTCTGTTTCTTGGCTCAATTCCTCAATGTCTTGATTAAATTTGTCCTCTAAATTTGATCTTTTATTAACTTCCTCTTTAAGTCTAAAAATTTTTTCCTTTAAATATTTATGCTCTCTCATCAGCTCTTGATTTTTATTTTCTATTAACGATTTTTGCCTCAGTAATTCATTTTTTTCTGATCTAAGATTTTCTGTCTCATACGTGGAATGTGAATAAGTTGAAGTTAAGTTGTTCAATTTATTGATCAACTCATTTAAATTATTTTCTTTTTTTTCAAAAATACTCATGTATTTATTTTATATCATATTATTGATATACTTACTTTAAGTCTATATAGGTAATTTAATTGTGAACGTAAAATTTAACCAACTATCAAACGCTATTAGGTTTTTGTCTATTGACGCAGTACAAAAAGCTAATTCTGGACATCCTGGCATGCCAATGGGCATGGCGGATGTTGCAACTGTTTTATTTAAATACCACCTGAGGTTTAATCCAAATAATCCAAATTGGATTAATAGAGATAGATTTATTTTGTCAGCAGGTCACGGCTCGATGCTATTGTATTCTCTTTTATACCTTACTGGTTATAAAAGTGTTTCAATAGATGATATTAAAAATTTTAGACAACTAAATTCAATTTGCGCAGGACATCCAGAATACAAAAAAGGAACAGGTATTGAGACTACTACAGGACCTTTAGGCCAAGGTCTTGGTAATGCCGTTGGAATGGCAATTGCTGAAGAAATATTGAGAAAAAAATTTGGACCAACTTTAATCAATAATAAGACATACGTGATAGCAAGTGATGGAGATTTAATGGAAGGAATTAGTCATGAAGCTATGAGTTTAGCAGGTCATATGAAGCTCAAAAATTTAATAGTTTTTTTTGATAATAATAAGATCTCAATTGATGGATCTACTTCTTTAAGTGTGTCTGATAACTATAAAAAAAGATTTGAAGGCTATGGGTGGAATTTTTTAGAGATAAATGGTCATAATGAAAAACAAATTTCAAAAGCAATAACTAAAGCATCTAAAGCCAATAAACCTACTGTTATTTCATGCAAGACCATAATTGGATTTGGATCTCCAAATAAATCTGGAAAAGCTTCCTCACACGGCTCTCCTCTGGGTGATGAGGAAATCGCTTTAGTGCGAAAAAAACTTAAATGGAATAATGAACCATTTGATATACCTTACGATATTATAAATGCTTGGAGAAAAATTGGTGAAAAAGGAGTAGAATTAGAAGAAAAATGGTTAGAAAAATTAAGCAAAAAAAATTCTAACATTAAGTCTGAACTAACGAATATATACATAGACTCAGATATAAAAGATCTTGAAAATTTAATTAAAAAAGAAAAATTAAAATATTTTGACTCAAAACCAAGCATGGCAACAAGACAATGTTCTTCGGCTTCTATTGAGAGTATTTTAGGTATCTTGCCTCAGTTAATTGGGGGTTCAGCAGACCTTAGTGGATCAAATAACACTAAAACAAATAATTCTAAAGTAATCAGCTCAAAAAATTTTGATGGAAATTATATTCATTACGGTGTTAGAGAGCATGGAATGGCTGCTGTGATGAACGGATTGGCCTTGTACAGCGGATTAATTCCTTATGGTGGAACTTTTCTAATTTTTTCTGATTACTGTAAACCGTCAATTAGGCTCTCTGCTTTAATGGGCTTGAGAGTGATTTATATTTTCTCTCATGACTCTATTGGACTTGGCGAAGATGGTCCTACACACCAACCTATTGAACAATTAAATGGTCTGAGAGCAATTCCTAATCTCAATGTATTCCGCCCTGCCGATATAAATGAAACTTTAGAATGTTGGGAAATAGCTTTGAAAAGCAAAAATACGCCAAGTGCAATTGCTTTATCTCGGCAAAAATTACCTTACATAAATCCTAAATTTTCAGAAAAGAACGAATGTCAAAAAGGAGCTTACGTAGTCAAAATGACTTCACATGATAACAAAGTTACATTAATTGCTTCTGGATCAGAAGTTGAACTGGCTTTAAATGTGCACGATGCATTAAAAGAAAATAATATTGAGTCCAAAGTTGTATCGATGCCATGCCAAGAACTTTTTGATAAACAATCTGATGATTATAAAAAAGATATATTAGATAAAGAGTCTTTAATTGTTACAATTGAAGCTGGTAATGTTTCTTCATGGAAAAAATATTTAGGTGGTGAAGGTATTTCTTTAGGAATTAATAGATTTGGTGAGAGCGCTCCTTACAAAAAAATATACGAACATCTTGATTTATCAGTAGAAAAGATAGTGCTTGCCATCCAAGAAAGGCTGAGAAAATAACCACGATTTAAATGAGTAAAATTAAATATTTTTCTGAAAACCTAAAAGTTCAGAGTAAAACAATAATCCTAAGGCTTGATTTAAACGTTCCGATAAATGAAAAAATAATTCAAGATGAAAGCAGAATTTTATCAAGTTTACCTTTTTTAAAAGAATTAATTAAAAAAAAAGCAAAAATAATTATCATTAGTCATTTAGGAAGGCCGAAAGGCATAAAGAACAATGAATTGTCCCTAACACCAATATATAAATTTTTGAAAAAACACCTAGAAACAAATGTATATTTCTTTATGGGAGATATTGATGAAGAAACAAAAAGCAAATTTGATTATTTAAAAGAAGGTGAAATTATTTTATTAGAAAATATTAGATTTTTTGAAGGAGAAAATAAAAATGATGATGGTTTTGCAAAAAAACTTGCTTCGCTTGGTGATATTTATATTAATGATGCTTTTTCGTGTTCCCATAGAGAACAAGCTTCTATTCATAAAATTACAAAATACGTTAAGGAGTCCTATGCGGGACCACTTTTAAAAAAAGAAATTAATGCAATAGATGCAATTATTCAAAATAAAAAAGAACCAGTAACCTGTATTATTGGGGGATCAAAAATTTCAACAAAAATCAATGTGATTAC
>MDSV01096192.1_pt1 | contig 10007 bp, 7 predicted proteins | sample 810851 | NCBI WGS metagenome assembly MDSV01 (sample SAMN05326640, study PRJNA326480) | marine metagenome | isolation source: seawater | place: Atlantic Ocean: North East | collected 2012
CAACAACGTGTTGCAGTTGCACGTGCCTTAATTAATGATCCCAAGGTTGTTTTTGCTGATGAGCCAAGTGGTAATCTCGACTCTCAAAATTCTACCTCCTTACATGAAATCTTTTTTAAACTCAGAGATCAAATGGGTTGTACTTTTGTAATTGTGACGCATAATGATAAATTAGCAAACATGGCTGATAGAAAAATTACACTAAAGGATGGTAATATCATTCCATGAGTCCAAAAGAACTGCAATCTTTTCTCGATTTCAAAGCCCAACAATATGAATCAACAGCATTCATAGCGCATGACCCAATTCAAGTTCCACATCAATTTTCAAAAAAAAAGGATATAGAAATTGCTGCTTTTCTCAGTTCGACTATAGCCTGGGGAAACAGGCTCAGTATTATAAAAAGTGCTCAAAAGATGATGGATATGATGGATCTATCCCCCCATGATTTTATCCTTAATCATCAAGAAAAAGACTTAGAAAATCTTAAAGGATTTGTGCATCGAACATTTAATGAACAAGACTTGATGCTTTTTGTAAAAGCATTGAAAAATATTTATACAAACCACAATGGATTGGAAAGCCTTTTTTCTTCAAATAAAATCAGCCTTCAAGATCGCATTCATGAATTCAAAAAAACTTTTTTTGAAATAGATCACTTCCCAAGAACACAAAAACATGTATCTGATCCCAAAAAAGGATCCGCTGCCAAAAGAATAAATATGTTTTTAAGGTGGATGGTGAGATCCAGCGAAAAAGAGGTTGATTTTGGGATTTGGAAAGACATCTCAACATCTGAATTATCTCTCCCGTTGGATGTTCATACTGGAAATATAGCTCGAAAACTGGGTCTTTTGAAAAGAAGACAGAACGATGCTAAAGCTCTATTGGAACTAGATACTGTGCTCAGAAATTTTGATCAAAAAGACCCTGTAAAATATGACTTTGCGCTCTTTGGGTTGGGGGCCTTTGAGAAATTCTAAAATATTAAAGGTCTAATATAAACTCTTTTTTACTCTTGATTTTATATTTTTGTAGTATTGTAATTTCTTAATGAAGATACTTCTAAAAAATGCCACAGTATTAAATCCTCAAAGTTCCCATCATTCTTCCCGTCGAGACATTCTCATTTCAGCAGGTATAATCGTCCAAATTTCCGAAACTATAAAAGCTGATAAAGAAACTAAAGTATACACATTTGAAAATCTTCATGTTTCTTGCGGTTGGTTTGACAGCGGTGTTTCTTTTGGCGAACCAGGATACGAAGAAAGAGAAACCCTTTCTAATGGCTTGGAAGTGGCAGCAAGATCCGGTTTTACTAAGATATTACTAAATTCAAACACCTACCCCGTTCCTGACTCTAAATCGATCATTGGACATTTGATCAAAATGGCCAGAGGATCAACCACATCACTCTATCCTTTAGGAGCCCTAACAGTTGAATCCAAAGGAGAGCAAATGGCTTCGCTTTATGATATGTTCACAGAGGGAGCAATAGCTTTTGGTGATCATAAAAGCCCGATTCAAAAAGCAAACCTGCTTAAAATAGCGCTGCAATATTGTCAAAGTTTTGAAGGAATAGTGATCTCTCACCCTATAAATAAAGAACTTGCAGGTAAAGGAGTTATGCACGAGGGGATTACCAGTACCCGAATAGGCATGAAAGGAATTCCTTCAATGGCTGAATCGGTTCAAATTGCAAGAGATCTTGAAATTTTAAAATATGCTGGAGGAAAACTTCATATATCCAATATCAGTACAGAGGCAGGAGTTGATTTGATTAGAAAATCCAAAAAAGATGGACTAAACCTCAGTTGCAGTGTTGGGCTACCACAGTTGATCTTTGATGAGGTTGAACTGGAAAGTTTTGACCCAAATTTCAAAGTATACCCACCCATTCGATCTAAAACAGATCAACAAGCCCTCAGGGCTGGATTATTGGAAGGCACCATTGATATGATAAGCAGCATGCACGAGCCAATTAATATTGAATATAAAAAGTTGGAGTTTGAAAATGCACTTCCCGGTTGTTTAGGACTAGAAAGCTGCTTTGGTATTCTGAACAAAGTTTTCCCACTGGATAAAGTCTTGAGTTTCCTAACTCGTGGGGTAAAGTGTTTTGGAATACCTGAATCTAATATTGATGTTGGAGCAGGTGCAGATTTAACCCTTTTCAACCCTGAAAAATCATATAGCTATAATGAGAAAGATTTAAAATCTACATCAAAGAACAGTCCCTATCTTGGATTAAAACTCCAAGGCAAAGTTTTGGGTAGTTTTAACAATGGGAGACTTACGCTAAATGATTAATTAGTCATGTTATCATTTAAAGTCAGAAAAGCAACCACAGGAAATGCTCCTCATCCTTGCATCATGCTTTTACATGGTTATGGAAGTAATGCCGATGATCTTTTTTCTTTTTCAGACTATTTAGCAAATCATTTTACAATTATTTCACTCGAAGCCCCACTGGAAACTCCCTTCGGAGGGAAAGCCTGGTATTCAATTCATTTTGATGCGGCACAAGACAAATGGTCTGATATCGAGGAGGCTAAAAAATCCCTAGCCTACATCTCTCAGCAATTGGAATATTTCATAAAAGAATATAATTTGAATTCTAAAGACATCTGTTTAATGGGTTTTAGCCAAGGAGCCATACTTAGTTGGTCACTTTTGTTAGATCAGCCCGATCAATTCAGAAGAGCTATTTGTATGAGTGGATATATCAATACTAAACTTTTGGAAAAACCCTTAAATGAATACCAAAATATTTTGGCTTATGCTTCCCATGGCACCAACGACCCAACGATTCCTTATAATTGGGCAGACTCAAGTATAAAACATCTGAGAGCGAATAACACCAATATAATTTTTAACTCGTACCCTGATGAACACAATGTATCCCAAGAAAACTTTAGAGATTTGTTGGAATGGTTATCAAAAACTAATCTGGATTAGGGTATAAAAAATGCTCTTTCAATTCAAAATTGAGTCCATTATTTTTGTCTATTTTATAGGTCAAAAATATTTCTCCCCAATGGGTCCCATCCGAAAAATCAGCTATAATCCAATTGTGGTTTAGCACCTTTACTTTGTTAATTAGAAAAGTACGTCCCATAGAAGCATATGGTATCAAGTTGTTATTCTCACGCAACAAATTTGTTTCATAAAGCTGGTCCTTAACATGACTGGCAATATTTTCAATAATTAAGTTTTCAAAATACCGTAAGGCATATTCATTTCCTTCTAAATCAAAGTCATTTTGTTCATCCAATCTAAGCTGAAGTCTAAATATAGAGTCTTTTAATTTTTCATTATGTTCTTTTGAATAGGTCCATTTTTCCATCAAATCATCAAAAACCTTTTTGGAATTGATCATTTGAAAAACAAGGATCAAAGTTGTAAAAACAAACAGATAAAGGATAAGATGTTTTTTCATTTAAATCAATTAAAAATGACTTATTTAATCACAACAGATTTGCCTGAATAACTTCCTTGAGGTAAATTTATTGTAATTTCTGAGAGGCCCTCTTCAGAAATCCATCTGGAATCAAAACTCTCCCCACCTTTTTCAAACTTTTTAGATACCTTAAGAAGAAGTAAGCTTAATTCCCTGTTAGGATCACTAATAGTAATACTATCAATCTGTTCATTTTGATTCATTTTTATCATCAAAATACAGGGAGCGGTAGCTTGAATCTTAAAAGCCTCCCCTACAAGTAACTGAGCTGCTTTATAAAAAACGGCTTGGATAAGGTTCAGGCTAGTATTATGAACCGCTTGTAAATAAGGAGTATTAGATAGTATTTCTATAGGATTAAGTTCTTGCTTATTTTTCAATTCAAGTAAATCAGTATTTGGTCTTACGATGTATTCATAGGTCTCATTATCAGGTGACTCACCATGATTGATCCAAGCTTTAAACACATCTTTAACGATGATTTCTTTAGAAGAATCTATCTGCTTACTGATTCTCCACCAAGAACCTTTTTCTAAATCATTCATTACAGAAACATCTTGAGGTTTGGGTAAAAAGTAAGCGATTTTATCGTGGTGAATCCAATCAACATCCTGATACATTTGTGTCCCCCTATCGAGTTTTCGATGCTTGCCTTTAGATGAAATACTAACCTTTCCGTTAAGTAGGCATTGGTTTAAAGTGGTGTTTACCTCATTTTTGGATTTCGAAGAAATACCTGAACCTAAACAAACGTATTGCTCGTCGAAGAAAAACCATGCTTTTCTGGCCACCAATGGATCGTGAATGCTTTTAAAATCAAACCCTACTACACCATAGTGTCCATCAGTGGTAGCACCGACAAAATCGGTCAATCCCAATTTCTTGATTTGATTGTGATGCGGCAATTCTTTTTTTTGAACTACAGTCGTTCCGGTAATTCTTTGATAATCCAAAACTGGAGAAATATCGTCATATTCATTACCTTGGATGTAAATATGATTGGCTCCGTCTCCCCTGTGGTGGTTTAACAATCCCTGACTGTTATAAGGACTTTCCATATTCATATTTCGCGAGGAATAAAGCCTGACAGAGGAATAAAAATCAGGTCTTTGAAAAGCAAAATGCTCACTGTTCCAATAGAAAGTGGCGTGTGAAATTGGGGATTCTAAGGCTTCACCAGATCTCAATCCAATGATTTCGTTCATTTCCTCATTCCTGTAATCGGTAAGTGCAATAATTTTATGAGGTATTTCATTATCAAAGGCTTTTGTAGTTCCAGGTCTGGATATACTCCTGTTTTTGGCCCCATAGTCAGGTTTGACACCATAAACTGAATTTTTACAAATACCGTCCAAATAATAGTCAACCAAAATTTTTGTTTTTTCTGTCGAAAAGGCATATTCGGTATTTCTTACATGGTATGCCCATTCAACAAATGCCATTGCCCAACCAAGACCATAAGACAGTATATTGTTGACTCCATCAGTTCTATGGTGAAAACTGTAGTCGTATTTCAATCCCCTTCCATTGGCTTTTAAAAACTCGTTAAAACCTCCTGTATCGGATTTAGAAAAGGTATAACCAAATTCTCCTCCAATCCAGTCTACAAACTTGATTTCATTTTCGATAATTTTTATAATGAATTCAAATTGAGTTTGATGGCCCAAAAAAAGTTGGTTTTTGGCAGCAATAGAACATACTTTGATTCGATCGCCCCCAGGCCGTGAGCCACCTTTGTTGATGTTGGCTCGATTTATGATCTCTTGAGATTTTGTTATCAACTCTTGAGGGATCTCCTCCCCAATAACCAGCATCAATTCGACCATACTGCGCGGTGTCCCAATTTGATTATTCCACCAATTATCCCCAAAAAAATCATTCTCACACCAAAACTTCAAGGCATCTATGATTTTTTTGCATAGGTTTTTGTCCAAATGATATTTTGAAGCCGAAGATTTATAAGCAACTGCCATTCTGACAAGATTACTGAGGTGAATTCTATTGTCAAATCCTTCTCTAGATACATCGCTATAGTTAATATAGGGCCACTTTTCTCCGTCAAAATCAGAAAGAATCGTTTTGATTGTCTGGTCAAAATCTTCTGATGTAGCGTTTGAAGAAGTGCTCAAATGGTCATTGATGATGCTGTGATATATCCTAGACTTTATAATCTCTATGCTATTTTCTTGAGCATTTAAATTTATTAAAACAAGAAGAAAGAGCAGTATGGTCAATTTTACATGCCAACAACAGTCAAAATGTATTTCCTTTAATATCTTCATTTATTTTTGAGAATAGATATGAATATTTATGGGTTATGGACTTACCAAAAAATCAATTCATCGATAAATATCCAAGAATTCTTTTTTTTCCATTTTTTATAGACCGGAGCATCAGGAAATTTCATGTGGTTTATCGCCCGTATCTTTACATCATTGTATCCCTTTAAGTCAACGGCTAGCGTAAAGTCCTTAAAATAAGATATTCTTTCGTCGGGTTCATGTTGGACCGGTATAGACAAATTATTGAGTAATTCGTATTTTCCAATTGGTGATTTACCGTAAACCTCAATTTTTTTTGGATAAACAGTACTCATGTCCAGATTTTCCAGCATACTCAAAGTGACATAATTGATTTTTTCAGCTTCCTTGAGTTTTACCTCAATTTCTAAATCCTCTTTCTTTACTCCCAGCCACGTTTTGGCATCTTCAATACTGGTTCCCCTATAAACCCTTTCCCCTTTTTTCCCGTCAAATATAACCGCCTGATTGTTATTAAAAGTAAAATTGACATGATGACTGATGGAAAATTCATTATCCAAGTTGTTATTAACCTTATGGTCGGTAATATGATTGTTGTTTTTAAAAATCATTTGTTCAAACAGATCACTGTCTTTCCAGCCAACTTTAATCGACTTTGCCCTTAACATTTTGGAATCAATCAACTTAATAGGGTCGTCATAAACAGGGGCACTTTCGTCAGGCTCACTTCCATCCAAAGTATAGTGGATGTTGATATTTTTAACCTGTGGTTCCTCAAATACGATACTGATAGTATCACTAAAGATGACATTCTTATTTAGGATATAAGGGGGACTAAGGCTCAACTTCTCCGAAAATAAATCCGAGGTACCAAAATGAATCAATGAGGGAGTTATGGAAGCCAATTGTTTTTCTTGATTTCTGTCAATTGCAGTATTCCATGCATAAATAGTTTTTGGAGGATTCAGTTGAAGCAAGTTTTGCACCCCTTGATGTGTTACCCTGGTGTTGCAGAGGTTTAATACTTCCAAGGCTAATTTTTCCAGGGAATTCAATGCATCATCACTGATTTTGGTTTGATCTAATCGCAAAACTTTAAGGCGCGTAAATTCCCTTAAAACAAAAGCCATTTCATCATCAAAATTGGTATTGCTCAGATCCAATTCGAGTAGTTGATTTTTGACCTTAACCAACGTTTTCAAATGCTCCCCAGTCAATTGAGGCTTCATGAACTTTACCTTCAGGAGATTGTCGTTCAAGGCGTTGGGTTTGATTCTAAAACCTGTGGCCAACAGCTTTGCCAAATCGCTTCCTCCGGCTGCTTTCACCTGTTCATCTAACCCCCAAAAGGCCATTACATTGGCCTTTAAGGAATCCTTATCGGCCCAACCCATTGCCCCCTCTTTAAGATATGCTCCAGATGTCGCCCAGTGGGTCAAAAGCCATTTTTCTTTTTCGGTCAGTTGGGACTTGTTTTTAGGAGGCATGTGCAAGTCGTCTTCCATGGGCAGACTTATATATTTGACCAAACGTCCTTCTTGAGGATTTTGCGGATCGAACAGACTTCCACTTTCTCCTCCTTTCAAAACCAAATCATAGCGATCCAAACGCAATTCATTTTTGCTTTTGTTGGCATTATGACAACTGATGCATTTGTCTTCAAAAATCACGTGAACCACCTCTTTGTAATAATCGACACTGTCTTTTTGTACTACTAATTTGATATCTTCAAATAAATTGGCTGTAGAGAGATAATCCTCCCCATGAGTGATTTGTCCCCCTTTATGTCCCGCAACCATTAATGCGATTAAGGTCAATATATATGAACCAAAGAAAAGGGTTTCTTTGCCCTTCATTCGATGTAAAAAACACAAACTGAAACTCATTATTAAAGTTACGATACCCGCCCAAAAATGGAATTTAAGGGTGTTAAAATCATAAGCTTCGTCCAAAGAAAGCAAATAACCCAATAGACTGGCCATGAATGCTCCGGCAAAAGAAAAGTCAACGCCTATACGAATGGCCTTTTCAAGAGTCACCTTTTGAAGCTTTGAAATGAGCACCAACAAAAAAGTCATCAATAAAGACCCTATGGGCAGGTGAAGCACCAAAGGGTGAAATTTACCTATATATTTTAATATTTCTAAACTATAATCCACCAGGTCAACTTGATAGTATATCTCTTTTCACTTCACCTGAAACGTCAGTTAGTCTGAACCTCCTACCTTGGGTTTTATAAATCATTTTTTCATGATCAACACCAAACTGATGGAGTAAGGTTGCTTGCAAGTCATGGACATGCATGGGGTCTTTGACAATGTTATATCCAAAGTCATCAGTCTCTCCATAACTGAATCCGGGTTTGATTCCCCCTCCTGCCATAAAAATGGTGAAGGATCTTGGGTGATGATCTCTGCCATAGTCATTGTCGGTAAGTCTCCCCTGACAGTAGTTTGTTCGGCCAAATTCTCCACCCCAAATCACCAAGGTGTCTTCCAACAGCCCTCTTTGTTTAAGGTCCATTATTAAGGCAGCTGTTCCTTGATCCACATCCTCTGACTGACGTTTGATTTGCGCAGGGAGATTGTCGTGTTGATCCCAGCCCGTATGGTACAACTGAACAAAACGTACATCCTTTTCTATCAAGCGACGGGCCAAAAGACAATTTGCGGCATATGTGCCAGGTTGATAAGAGTTTTTGCCATACATCCGCAAAATATGATCCGGTTCGTCACTAATATCCATTACATCAGGGACTGAGGTTTGCATTCTATAAGCCATCTCGTAATTTGAAATGCGACTGTTAATTTCGGGATCACCAAATGTTTTTTCTTGCGATTCATTGAGAACGGCCAAATGATCCAACATGTTTCTTCTTTCGCTTTTGGAAACTCCTTCAGGATTTTGCAGATACAAAACAGGATCTTTACCAGAACGGAATTGTACTCCCTGATGCAGTGAACTTAAAAAACCATTGCCCCACAAACGTGAATACAAGGGTTGGGGTTGAGGCTTGCCATTACCAGTAGAAAGTAAAACGATAAAGGAAGGCAAATTGTCATTTAGACTCCCTAAACCATAGCTCATCCACGAACCTATACTTGGCCGACCTGGCAATTGGGAACCAGTTTGAAAAAAAGTAATTGCTGGGTCATGATTAATCGCCTCAGTATGCATCGATTTTACAAAACACAACTCGTCCACAACTTTAGAGACATGCGGCATCAAATCACTCACCCAAGCGCGAGATTCCCCATATTGCTTAAAATTATAAAGACTTCCTGTGACGGGAAATTTGTCTTGACTAGCAGTCATACCAGTTAATCTTTGCCCTTTCCTAATCGAATCGGGTAAATCCATTCCCCGGTATTTGTTTAGATAAGGCTTAAAATCAAACAAATCCAATTGTGAGGGTCCTCCACTTTGAAAAAGATAAATCACCCTTTTGGCCTTGGGTGCAAAATGAGGTAGAGGTAATGGACCAGCTTGTAATTGAGGACCCAAAGAATCAGGAGAAGTCATGTTAAACGGATCGAGCAAACTTCCCAAAGCTAAACCGCCAATACCAAATCCCATATTTTTTAGAAAATGGCGACGGTTGTTGTTTTGAAAATATTTTTTTAATTCTTGCATTAGCTAGCTTTTTTGAGAGGTTTCATCTAAATTATAAATTAAATGAGCTAGAGAAATATAGCTTTTCATTTCTAAATCAATTTTACTCATTTCGGCTGTTTTTTCTGCGTAGATCTCCCATACTGTATCCCGATAATCGATCATTTCGGACAAGGCCTTTCGGCTAGGTTTTCGCCCAGTAATTCGCCTATGAAGGGCAACAATTCTATCTTTATCTCTTTTAATTTCACTTTTGAGGATCAATGAGGCAATGGCCTCAGCTGCATTTTGAACCTGTGGATCATTCAAGAGAATCAGAGATTGCAAAGGTGTACTAGTTTTCTGACGCTCTACAGTGCAGTAATCTCTAGTGGAAGCGTCGAAAGTAATCATACCTGGAGGAGGGACAGTTCTTTTCCAGTATGTATAAAGGCTTCTACGGTATTGATTTCCATTGATCGATACAATATAGCGCTTAAGGGAATTGGATGTACTCCCTCCGGTCATTTCATCCCATAAACCTGGTGGCTGATAGGGTTTAACACTGGGACCACCTATTCGGTCCACAAACAAACCACTACTTACCAATACATTGTCTCTTATCATCTCTGCTGTAAGCTTTTGTCTTGGAAAAACAGACAAATATTGGTTTTTAGGATCAATACTCAACTGTA
>MDSV01171315.1_pt1 | contig 10007 bp, 9 predicted proteins | sample 810851 | NCBI WGS metagenome assembly MDSV01 (sample SAMN05326640, study PRJNA326480) | marine metagenome | isolation source: seawater | place: Atlantic Ocean: North East | collected 2012
AAGACCCGATATGGCGATGTTTTTATTTACTGATGCTATTATTAATAAAAAGGCTATAAAAGTCTTTAACAATGGCGACCTCTCCAGAGACTTCACTTATATCGATGACATTGTCAAAGGAGTTTTAAGCACCCTTTTAGAGGACTCAAAAGACACCTCACTTTACAAACTTTATAATATTGGTAATAGTGCCCCAGTTCAATTGATGGATTTTATAAAATCTATTGAAAATTATTTAGGGGTAGTGGCTGAAAAAGAGATGCTCCCTATGCAGGCTGGGGATGTCCATCAAACATGGGCGAATGTGAGCAGGTTGCATAAGGATTACGATTATAAATCAAATACTTTAGTTGACAAAGGGATTGAAATCTTTTTAGATTGGTACAAGAACTATTACAAAAAACTATACAGTTAAGATATGAAAGGAATTATACTAGCTGGGGGTTCTGGCACAAGATTACACCCCCTGACGATTGCCGTAAGTAAGCAGCTTTTGCCAATTTATGACAAGCCCATGATATACTATCCATTGTCGGTACTAATGCTTTCAGGTATAAAAGAAATTTTAATTATTTCTACCCCTCATGATTTGCCTAATTTCAAAAAATTATTTGGAGATGGCTCTCATTTTGGTCTTAAACTTTCTTACAAAGAGCAGTTCTCCCCCGACGGAATAGCGCAGGCCTTTATTCTTGGAGAAGAATTTATAGGAAATGATGATGTTTGTTTAGTTTTAGGAGATAATATATTTTATGGTGCTGGATTGCAAAAGAAACTAGCAGAAGCGGTGGAAATTGTTAAGATTGAAAAAAAAGCAATTATTTTTGGTAATGTTGTAAAAGATCCTGAACGTTATGGTATTGCGGAGATAGATAATTTTGGAAATGTTATAAGTCTAGAAGAGAAACCAAAAAACCCAAAGTCTAATTATGCTATTGTAGGTTTATATTATTATCCAAATTCAGTTATTCAAATTGCAAAAGAAGTGAAGCCTTCACAAAGAGGAGAACTAGAGATTACAAGTGTTAATGAATCATATTTAAAATTAAATAAACTAAAATTAGAAACACTCAGTAGAGGCTACGCATGGTTAGATACGGGGACTAATGAGTCTCTTACCGAAGCAACTGAATTTGTAAAAGCAGTAGAAAAAAGAACAGGTTTAAAAATAGCATGCTTAGAAGAAATTGCTTTAAAAATGAATTATATCCAAAAAGAAGAATTGAAAGAAAATATAAAAGATAAGAAAGGGGGTTATTATGATTATTTGAAATGTTTATTAGTCAATTTCGAGTAATTATTTAGAGTTGAGTTTTTTAATTTTTCAATAAATTCTACGATTTTAATAAACTTCATTTCTTCATATTTAATGATTTTTATATTAATGTTTATGCCATAATTATGATAAAACCAAAACCAGTAAAAATTCAAGATTATCAAAAAATAATTGATATGTTACAATCTATTTCTGATTTTATCCCTAGGGGAGAAGATATAAATGATATATGGAATTCATATCTTAGTCAAGATAATTTAAATGGTTTTTCCTTTTTTTTAGATAATGAATTGGTAGGCTATGGAAGTATTTTTTATGAAATAAAAATTAGAGGTGGAAAAGCAGGTCATATAGAGGATGTTGTGGTGAATCAAAATGCTAGAGGCAATGGAATAGGCCAATTTATAATTGATTTTCTAATAAATGAAGGAAAAAAAAACAATTGCTATAAAGTTTCATTAAATTCTAAAGAAAATAATATTGGCTTTTATGAAAAATGTGGTTTTATCCAAGATGGTATTAAATTTCAAAGAAAATTATAACATGTCTAAAATATATTTAATATACTTCTAAAAACCTTTTTAACTTTTAGTATAAAAAATATTATTAAACCAAATAAGAACAAAATTTATTGTTTTTTAGAATTACCATTAAAAAAACCATTTCTATCCAAGTTTTCATTAAAATTTTAGATCTTCATTTTTGGTATGACAATAAAATCATTTAATTAAATTTTACAAAATGGAGCTATATAACAGCTAATGAATAATAAATGAAAACAAAAATACCGTTCAACAAACCTTATATAACAGGTAAAGAGGCCCAATATACTTATGATGTAATTTATAAAGGTAAATTATCTGGCAATGGTAATTATACAAAACTATGTCAAGAGTTTTTTGAAACCAAATACGGATTTAAAAAAACCTTGTTAACTACTTCTTGCACAGATGCTTTGGAAATGTGTGCCATTTTGATAAACATCCAACCTGGCGATGAAGTCATAGTTCCATCATTCACTTTTGTGTCTACAGCTTTAGCTTTTGTGAGGCAGGGAGCAAAAATCATATTTGCAGATTCATGTTCTAATAACCCAAATTTAGACATATCTAAAGTAGCGCCTCTAATTACTAACAAAACTAAAGCTATTGTACCGGTGCATTATGCAGGAGTGGCAGTAGATATGGATACTTTAATGCAACTTGCTAATAAGCATGGTATTTATGTTGTTGAAGATGCGGCTCAATCCATAGATAGTTTTTATAAGGGTAAAGCACTTGGCACAATTGGTCATTTATCGGCATTTTCTTTTCATGAAACCAAAAATATAATTTCTGGAGAGGGTGGGTTATTAGGTATAAATGATGAACAATTTATTGAACGTGCAGAGGTTATTTGGGAAAAAGGAACTAACAGAGTTTCTTTTTTTAGAGGGGAAGTTAATAAGTACGGATGGGAGGATATTGGCTCCTCATTTTTACCATCAGAATCTACAGCTGCATTTTTATTTGCACAATTAGAAAATTTAGACTACATACAAAATCGAAGAAAATATATTTGGGACAAATACTTTAAGGCTTTTCAATCACTAAATGGTTTTAAGCTCCCTGATATTCCAAACTATGCTACAAATAATGCACATATGTTTTATTTGGTTTTTAAAAGTTTAAAAGAGAGGACAGCGTTTATAAATCATTCTAAATCAAACAAGGTCCTTTCAGTTTTTCATTATTTGAGTCTACATAAAAGCCCCTATTACATTAATAATAACAAGGAACGCCCAAAGCTAGACAATTGCGATTTCTTTGCAGATTGTTTAGTAAGACTACCTTTATATTGTGATATGTCTGATAATGACATTGATAGAGTAATTAAAATGGTAATAGATTTTTTAAAACTATGAGTTATTTGTAAAATCATTGCTTATTTAAGAAATAAAATTCCTGATGAGAAACAGATAGAAGAGTTTTTAGTTACCATTAAACATTGGGGGTCTGAAAACCCATTTTTTCTTAAAATTAACTATAATGCAATTCTTGGCTCAAATAATATATAAAATTATACAAGATAAATGAAGCTTTTAACATTAAGTAAAATTTATTTTATTTTATGTGGTCTTTTGTTTACAGTTTTTGCTGTAAGGCAACTTGGTATAGCAGAATACGGTGAAACTGTATTTGCGATAGGATTGTGTTATTCATTCGACTTTATATTTTCTGGAAAATATGAAATAAATATTCTAAGATCAAAATCAAAAAATAATGCTACTGAAATTGTGAATGCTATAGGTAAGGGTTCATTTGTTGTTTTTATGTTTATTTTTATGATTTCGTTGATCTTATCAATAGTCAATAATTACCATTTTTATTTTTTCCCTCTGATTGCTCTTTTATCAGCATTACAAGCGATATTACAAATGGATGTTAATAAAAATTATAATCTAAAATATTTGGGATTTAATAATGTTTTGGTTGGCACATTTACTCTTTCAATTGGTACACTTTTAGTGTATCTTTTTAAGGTATCAGGCTATTTCTACTACGTTATATTTAGTCTCTTGCTCAGTGTTTTGTTTTACTCTTCGAAAACAGAAATAGGTTTTAATAAAATGCGTAATATTAAACCCTTGTATTTTTGGAATAATAAGCTTAGTAATATAATTTCATCATTTTCAAAGACTTCTTTTGGAGATATTTTACCAATATTTATTAAGTTGTATTTTGATTCGTATATTTTAGGAATATACCAGTTAAGTGTTAAATTTATTAAGACAGGTATCTTCTTTTTTGCTAATTTATTTGGTCATTATCTTATTAAAATGAATTATAAAGTTAAAGAATTTACTAAATATGCTTTTTTTTCATTGTTGTTATACGTCATAATCATCCTATTATACAGTTATTGCTATAAATCGGATTTTTTTTACAACCTGGTAAGTATTGTTATTAGAGATGATAGTTCCGCATTTATCGAGTATTCAATATATTTTTTGAGTATTTTTTTGTTGGACTCTATAGTTATAAGTACATCATCCCTATTAATTAGGTATAATGACAACCTTTTGATATTAATTAGAGTTTTTCAGTTGAGTTTTTTGCTATTCATTTTTTTATTCAACAAACTACCCCTAGAATTAGTTAGTTCAATAATAAGTTTTAGTATGATTTTATCTTTAGTATTTTCTTCATATTACATTAAAAAGAGCCTATAATGAAAATATTACACTTAACAACAACTACAAAAGGTGGTGCAGGGTATTTTACTGAAAATTTAGTTAGATATCTTGATAATTCAGGACATGAAAATAAAATATTAACTTTTAATGATTTTTTAAAAAAAGGATTTCTCAAAAAAAAAGTATCGGTTTTATTTTTTTTATTGAAATCATTTTTTATTCTAAAATTTAGAAAAAAAAAGAATAGAAAAGTTTTTTCACCTGTATATTCTTTGTGGTCCTCATCAAAGATCAAAAAAATTATTTTTAATTATGATTTGGTTTTAATACAAAGGTTTTCAAATTTTTTATCTTTTCAAGAAATTATTCAAATAATACAAAATTCAAAAAAAGTTATAATTGTTGGAATTGATGAAGGCATGTTTACGCCTTATTGTACCTACACATTTAACTGTAATAAGTATACAAAATCTTGCGAAAAATGCCCTATAGCCCCAAAAATAAAATTTAAACGTATAACACATGATTTTCTGAAAATTGCGAATATTATTAAAGATGCTGATTTTTCAAACACAGAAATTATAGTTGCTAACGATTTTGAAAAAAATAAATTACAAAAAAGTTTTTGGAGGACTGCTAAAATAAAGATTTCTACAATGATTTTTCCTTATTTGACAGTAAATTCAAACAATTATCTAAATTCTTTATTTAATGAAAAAATAAATATTTTTGATAAAAAATTAATTATAACTATAAGCGCTCTTTATCCAACCAAAAGAAAAGGTTTTGATATCATGCTAAAATATTTAAAAAATTTAAATAATCTAATTTTAGAGGATAATAGAAAAAAGATAGAAGTGAACATAATAACTAGAGAGGATTCTATTGATTTTGAAAAATTTTCCAACAAAAACCTTAAATTTAATTATCATAATATCTTAGACAAAAAGGCATTTGAAATAATGTTAGCAAAATCGCATTTATTTCTGAGCTTTTCTAGAGCAGACTCTGGTCCTTTTACATTGAACATGTGCTATTATTTAAAGACGTTTATTTTAAGTTTTCGAGTGGGTGTTGCAACTGAAATTGAAAAGAAAACAAAATCTATTCGAGTTATTAATGATTTTTCATCTGAAAATATGGCAAAACAAACTTTGAAAATTATGAATGAATCAACCCAAAATATTAAAAACATTTTAAGCTATAAAATTGAAAATTTGTGGATATAAATTTACTGTTTATTGCTTACGCTAGATTCGATAATATTCAGAATAATCTTGATAGTCTAGATCTAGCAAATTTCAACCAAATTTTTATTTACATTGATGGTCCTAAAAATGAAGATATAAACCAATTACAAATTGATTTTGTCAGTAATTTTGGAAATAAAGTAAAAATTATAACACATCAAAAGAATATGGGAGTTAGGGATTTTATACCATATGCAATCTTTGATGCTTTCAAATATTCTGATAATTTATTAATCTTAGAAGACGATATAAGTATTAATAACACATCTATAAATTATGTTTTATCTAATTCCCACTTATTGGAAAGCAATATGATAGCTTTATTTAATCCTATGGTGCATAACACAAATATTATTGCTTATGATGGAGGTATTTGGGGTTGGTGTGTTTCAAAAAAAGTTTGGTTTCATTTTAGTTGGTCTGAGGAAAGTGTTTTAAAAATATTTATCACTCTATTAAAAAAAATCGGATTACTTAAATCATTTTTTTATGCTCCACTAGTTTACCTTTCTAAAAAAAATAAAATTAAAAGTTGGGCTTACAATTGGTTTTATATTAGGGTGAAATCAAATATAAAATCCATTATACCACACAAAACAATGTCAATTAATCTAGGATTAGGAGATTTATTTGCATCAAACACAAATAGAAGACACAAATTTAGTACTCTAAAATTATCAGATGAAATTAGTCATTGTACCCAAAAAGGCATTGTTCCCTTCAATTTAAATACTGGATATACATATTTAGAAATATTTTTTAAAATAGTTCATAATTGGTTTAGAATTTTAGAAAAATGAAATATATTCTATTTATTTTGGGTGTATTTTGTTGGATAGACTGGCTACCACATCTAGATCAAACACTACTAAACAATTTTAACAATTTAATAATTTTATTATTCTGTTTGGGATTGATTAAAAATATTAAATTTTTATTTCCTTTGAGTATACTCCAAAAGATTTTATTAGTTTATTTGATATTCATAATATTAGTCACATTGATGAATGAAAAAACTTTACCAATTTCCAATACAGTCAATCTTTTAATTATAGTTTTAATATTGGCTAAGCAAATTTCGGGCACACAATATTTATTCAATGGATTTGTTTTTGGTGGTTTTTTCACTTCATTATATATGTTTCTCGTGATTTTTGATATTATTAATATCAGCGATTATTCTGTTTTAAAAACATTTAATTTTGGAGATTATTTTATTAATAATAAGGATTTAGTTATTTCTATTGGATTTACTGACAAGTATAATAAATTATCCTATTTGTTAAGTATACTTACATATTTTGTTTTGATTCATTTAGATTTAAAATCTTTTTTTAAGTATTGTTTAGTTGCTCTAATAGTATTTTTACAAATAAAAACAACTGGCAGGGGTGGTTTGGTAGTTTCAATACTTTTAATTGGTTATTTATCTTATAGTACAAGATATAAATTTTTAGTTTTACCTTTTATGTTATCATTTTCTTACCTTCTTTTAAATTCCACTTTATTTGAAGTAATGGCAGCTAGATTTACTTTTGAGAATTCAAGTTCTGTTTCTAGACTGAATCAGTATGCTTATGCAATTGAAAATTTTACTGATAATATGTTTTTTGGAATCGGTTATGCACCATTAAATGTTTTTAGTGATGTTACATATATACATAATTTCTTTTTGAACAATCTATTGATGGGAGGCCTCTTAGGCTTTGTACTTGGGTTTCTCGTCATATTGTTATTACTTCGTAGAGTCTTGAATTCAAATATGGATAAAAATTTAAAATTTTTTTTGATTTCTTTAATTACAATTCAATCTATGTTTGAAAACTTTAACATTATAATTGCTTTGGGGTCTTACTTATTGATTTGGTTTTTAATTGCAGATCCTAAACAAACTAAAGAATTACTTTAATGAAAAAGCATCTATGAAATATATAATAAACCTAATTTAGATTGCTATTCAAACTTCTAAAAAAATAAATACTTAATTAGTAAATAAATGAAAATAGCAAGTGTAAAAGGTTGGTGGTCAACCAATATTGGAAATTCATTATTTCAAATTTCTGCTGAGGGAATATTTAATGAATTAGGTCATGATGTGATATCTGTTCCAGATGTGCCAGGTTTTATGAATGTTAAAAAAGGCAATCCTGAGAATTACTTTGAAATTATGGATCTAATAGATGCAGATTATTATTGTATTCATGGCCCTTTCTTTAGAAAGGAATTTGATAAAATATACCTTGATAATATTAAAAAACTTAAAAAAAGAGGAGTTAAAATTATTGGATTAGGTGTTGGTGCAATGCATTATGATGAAACATCTGTAAACTACTACAATCAATGGATTAAAGAATGTGATTTTGATTTTATAGCTACTAGAGATGAATTAACTTTCAATTTTTTAAAGGGTAAGGTTGATAATCTTTATAATGGAATAGATTTAGGTTTTTTAATAAAATATTATAAACCACAAAATAAATTATTAAACAACGAAAAACTAATTTGTTTTAATTTTGATCAAATTCCAGAACCTAATTTTTATGAAGATCAAAATGGTGTAATTGTAGTCAATGATAAAAACTTTTCTTACAAGAAAAGTTTAAGTAATGAACCAAGAGGAAACTTAAAAAAGATTTTTCCATTTATAAGACCTTATTTTAAAAAATTCAATTCTGAGAATTTTAATGGCTTTAAAATTATTAGAACTGACCATAGATTTAATCCGTACAGTCGAAAAAAAATATATAGTGATAAAAATACATTTGCAATGGACACTCCAGAAGGATATTTAATTGCTTATGCCAACTCTGAATTAACTTTATCAAATCGTGTTCATGCGAATGTTGCAACATTAAGTTATGGGAATACTGCGATGTACTTTAGCGATAGTAAAAGAGCAACTTTACTTAATCGTTTAGATCTAGGTGAAATTTACTATAAACCAATGACTTTAGATCAAGACAGATTGGATGAAGAAAAATTCAATTTATTGAACTTTATTAAGTCTACGATCTAATAAGTTTTACACATGAAAGTTTCTATCATAACTGTATGTTTCAATAGTGCTGAAACGATTCAAAATACTTTTGATTCCATCAGAAATCAAACATATAATAATATAGAATTAATTGTTATTGATGGTGCTTCTAATGATGGCACTTTGGATATCATTGAGTCAAATAAAGATATTATTTCAAAAATGGTATCTGAACCTGATCAAGGTCTTTATGATGCTATGAATAAAGGTATTAATATTGCTAACGGAGATATCGTAGCGATTTTAAATTCTGATGATATTTTTCCATCAGATGATGTTATTGCAAATGTTATAAATAAATTCCAAGAAACAAATTGTGATATACTTTATGGAAACATAAACTACAAAAATAAAAAAGGTGAAACCGTCAGGATTTGGGATTCTTCTCCATACTTAAAAGGTAGTTTTGTTAAAGGTTGGCATCCGCCACACCCATCATTGTTTGTTAAAAAAAGTGTATATGATAGATGTGGTTTGTTTGATACAGATTTCAAAATAGCTGCAGATTTTGAATTTATGTTAAGGGCTTTTGAAAAGAATGATTTCAAAATATCATATTTAAATGAAACTTTTGTTAGTATGTTGGTTGGAGGTAGGTCTAATACTTTGCGAGGTATAATTAGTGGGCAGAAAGAAATCAAAATGGCGTTTAAAAAAAATAATATCAACCTGCCAAAGCTTTATTTTATTAGAAGATATTTTATTAAGTTAAAAGAATATTTAAAATGATTTCAATAATAGGTGGTTCGGGTTTTGTAGGCTCTTTTTTAATCAAAGAGTTAATAGATTGTAATGTTCAAAATCTTGATAAAAATCCCAGTCCATTTTTTAATAATTTTACAGAAATTGGAGATATAAGATTTCCTGATCAGATTAATTTTAATAAAGAATTTAAAACAGTTGTTTTACTAGCCGCAGAGCACCGTGATGATGTATCTCCAATTTCATTATATTATGATGTCAATGTACAAGGTGCCAGAAATGTTCTTGAGAAGATGGATGAATGTGGTATAAAAAATTTAATTTTTACAAGTTCTGTAGCAATCTATGGATTAAATAAAAATAATCCTGACGAAAATCACATCCAAGATCCATTTAATCACTACGGTAAAAGCAAATGGCAAGCAGAAAAAGTTATTAAAGAATGGTATGATCATGATCCCAAAAATAAATCAGTTACAATTATTCGACCTACAGTAATTTTTGGAGAAAGAAATAGGGGCAATGTTTATAATTTATTGAAACAAATTAGTTCAGGTAAATTTTTAA
>MDSV01193043.1_pt1 | contig 10007 bp, 8 predicted proteins | sample 810851 | NCBI WGS metagenome assembly MDSV01 (sample SAMN05326640, study PRJNA326480) | marine metagenome | isolation source: seawater | place: Atlantic Ocean: North East | collected 2012
CTTTTTCATAGTTTTTCAAGATCGTCTATAATCGCTTTCGTGCTATCGTAGACGACGCTACTTTCTACCTTTTTCTCCTCTTTATCTTTATCTTCTTCTTCTTCGCCGACGTACCAATCGCCGTTTAAGTGTTGAGGCAAAGGTGGATTGAGCCTTTTATTATAATTGTTTTAGTTTACAAAAAGTAAGAGAGAATGGAAACTCACTTACCAGAATGCCCCGGGAGTGGTCAAGTCGTGAAACTTCGCGCGCTCCTCGCCGGCTTCGCCTAAACAATCGAACACAGCGTCCGCTCCGGTGAAATCTTCACCCTCGGAATAGATTGACTTTGTTACGCAGCATCTCATACCCGCTGCTTTAGCTGCTTGAAGTCCGATGTGCGTGTCTTCGATGACTACGCATCGTGCAGGATCGACACCGAGTGTTTTGGCGGCGAGTAAATACACATCAGGCGCTGGCTTCTTCTTTGGAACGATATCTCCGGCAAAAACTGGCATTCTGTCTGCGTATTGCGGTAACATGGTATCCACGATACCTTGCACGGCGACTTCGTTTGAGGTGGAGCACACGGCGACTTTGGATCCAGCTTCCAAAGCTTCGCCGATCAACCTCGCCACGCCCGGTCGCAACGGCAACTCGCCAGCTTTCACCACTTCAAGAAACATTTCCGTTTTTCTCTTGTGAAACGCCGCAACGAGTTTCTTTCTCTCTTCCGGATCCGTCGTCGATTTCCACGGTTCCGAGTCTTTCGGCGCCACGTTATCAAAATAATGCGTCATGCGTTCTTTACCTCCGCCAATTTTCAAAAGCTCGCCGTATAATTCAACATCCCACTCGTGGTCGAGCCCATTTTCTTTGAACGTTTTATTGAACGTAACTCTATGTCCGTCTCTTTCTGTTTCGCACAGCACGCCGTCGCAATCGAACAAAAGCGCTTCTGGATAATCAAAGTTGCGTAAAGCGTAAACGTTTTTACTTTTCCTCGTCTTGTTGTTGTTGTACTTTTTACCGACGACGAGGGAGGATCGACTTCCTCCTCGTCGAAACGTCGACGAGGAAGAGTTACAGAGTTGCGCAGACGCCGCGGTAATTGATGCTGTTGATGATGCCATCATGTATACGTGTTATCAAATCTGTTGATTTTCAGTTTTTGATATCTTCTTCACTCCGAGTGTGAAGATATGAAACTGGCGACGACACGTGGGCCGATGATTAAATGGTTGAATTTTGTTTTCTCTTATTTTTCATCAAGAAGAGAAAAGGAGCGAGGAGAGTCCAGTTCGATCCTGCCTGAAAACACACTTCTCTCCACTTCTTCTTCTTCCTCTAAATATTACACGAGTGAATAATCCGACTCCTCTTGAAAGATAGAACACGCGAATCATGGGGAACGGCGTTTCGGTGCAATCACATCTCGCTGGGGATGAGGTGCAGTCGCTATACGCCGCTCTCGCAGGCACCACGCCGATATCCTTACTGAACGACGACGAAAAAGGTGATGCCGGTGGTGAATCTTCCTCCTCTTCTTCTTCTTCTAACGTGTGGGGTGCGCTGAGCGATTTCCCCGAAGCTTTAAGCGCGGCTGGAAACTTGGAAATCGAGAAATCAGTCCACGAATACGGTAAGCAAATGAGTCAGAACCATCGAACATCGAATAACTTGGGAAGATTGATGATTTATGTTTCGAGAGTTTTAGAAGATGTCAACTTCGAGACGAGAGAGGTACCGACGAAAGCCATCAACGCCGTCGTTTTACTTTCCGCATTTCTGAAATACTTTGTAGAAGAAACGAACGTGGAAGAATGCGCGTGGGCGTGCAACTACGCGGGCGAGAACGCCACGATTAGCGCTATGCATCAGCTTGGCACCGCTTTGTTGAGCGCGGTGTGTATGAACAATGCTGTTCAAGTTACGGATGCGACGTATCCTTTACATCACGCGTGCGTTTCGTTGCTTTTAGTCATGAGCGGTACACAGTTGACGCAAAACATGATCGATGGGAAAACCAATCGACCTACAACTCACCCTTTCTTGGAAAAAATACACGAAGTTGCATCGACAGCCAGCGCCGCTGGGTCGCCAGGCAAAAACGGAACGACTACAACGACTACAACATCAGCAAAAACTGGCGCGTACACGAACGAAGATGTCGTTTCGGCATTGTTGAGAAATTTCATTGAGCAGAAACAGCCAAAGACGTGGTTGAAATCCTACGGCGTGAAACCTGGATCGAAAACGGCAAGCGCAGAAATGAATTCTTCCGGTGGGTCGTCGTCTTTACAAGCCGGCGGAGCGTCCGCCTCTGGTAAAGTGATGCTCACTTTATCACCTTTAGCCGACGTTTCCTCTCTGCTTCTCCTTGTCCTCATCAACTTCAATAATCCGACGAGTCGATCGAAGGTACCGCATTCGTTTCGATATGCCTTACGAAGCATTCGAAATATAAAAGAAGAAAACAAAGACATTGAATCCGGCGTTGGAGGGATCGAAAAAGAAGAAGAAGAAGAGAACGCAAGAATTGATGTAGCTGGCGTTTCAACCAGTGGGGGTAAACTGGTAGCCAAAGTATCCTTCACAGAGTTATATGAAACCTTTGGTCGCGCGTTGACGAACGATATTTCCGTCTTGTTGTTCTATTCGTGTATTCTCGGCGCGTCCGATTTTTGCGAGTACTGTTTGAACAACGACAACGTTGAGGTTGTCGTCATGCCTCTTTTGGAAATGTTGTACCAAGCCTCGGCTCGAACTCAAAACCAAATCTATATGATATTGATTGTTCTTTTAATCATGTCGCAAGGCGAGATATTCAACGCAAACGTGCACAAAATTCAAATACCACAACAAATTTCCTGGTACAAGGAGAGAATATTGACAAAAACAACGCTTGGTAGTTTGATCATCATCGTGTTGACGCGAACTGTTCGTTTTAACATGGCGAAACTCCGCGACGTTTATTTACATACAAACTGCTTTGCAGCGTTGGCAAATATGGCACCGCATTTCCGGGATGTTTCAGCTTACGCGGCGCAGAGACTCGTCTCTATTTTTGAACTCATCGCGAAAAAATATTTGAGATTCGCACAGTTGCACGCGGACGGGATGAACGCAAAAGAAGATGGAACAGATATGCACGTTTACGCGGACTTTTTGCGCATACTTCTCGAACTTTTCAACGCCGCATTATCTCAAAACGTATTAGTGCATAATCCAGAGTTGATCTATGCGTTGTTACATCGCGAAGAAACGCTGAAACCGTTCGAGAAACACGCAAGATTCAAGGAACTCTTAGAAAATATAAACGTCGTATTGGTGCACTTCAACGAAGAAATCGATAGGAAACAGAGAGAACGCGGGCTCAACTCATTTAGCATTCCCGATTTGACGGCTATCATCACAATCGCGGCGAAATCGTATTCAAAACCACCGCTCCACGACTTTCACGAGTTGAAATTTGCGTACGAAGAGGAAGAGCGGCCTGAAGATTTCTTCACGCCGTATGTTCAAAGTCTCTGTTTAGAATTTTCCGGCATCCTATGGAATCCAAACGCCATCGCATTATTGCCTACTACTTAGCAGCATTTACTATCCTATTTTTCTACAACACTATACTATACTACATAACGAATATATATATACATACATACATACATGCACATATACTCCACGACTTAAAGACCAATAAACTTGCGAATGTTTTTTGCTTTCCTCGCAGTACTTTTCACGTCTAACTTTGACTTTTCACTTCTCGCTCTCCGTCGCTCGATAGCTATCATCTTCATCGCCTCCTCCTCGTCGTCCTCGTCGTCGTCCGTGCTCTCTTTCACGAAACCATCGGATCCGAAAATCAGCTCGGATGGTGGCACTAGCACGGGAAGACTTTCTTCTCTGCGTCGACCCTGGTCTTTCTTCTTCATCTTCTTCTTCTCCTCCAGTTCTGAAGCTGCGTTTCGAGAGACGACGAGTTCGTTCTGACCCGCTGTTCCTCCGTTCTTTATTCTTTCTTCCGTCTTCCATCTGCTGTCTGAATCAAACTTTCGTTTCTGGCGACCATATTCATCTTTCATGTTTTCTTTCTTCATCATCGCCTCGTTCACGTTTATCCGTCTGATAGAGTCTCCGCTCCCGACGAGAATAAAACCATCCCCTAACGGTTTCGCATTTTGAAGTAACTTCTCCTTCCTTTTTTCTACAGCGTTTTCTCTTTCCATTTTCTTTCTTGTTTTCTCATCGCTAATGACTGAGGTGCGACCGAGTAATCGCGCGGCGATTTGAATTTCCTTCGAAGTATGGTCGGTTCCTTTCCTTTGCGGATTATGCAAAGAATCGTTGGAATGCTTCTCCGCGTAGAAGACGTTCTCGTGAGGTGCCATTTTTTGTTCGGTAGAGAAGAGAGAGAATTCTCTTCTTTTGTAAAAACGCTTCATTTTCGTCGAGGCAAAAAAAAAACGTTTTGGAAATGTCTTCGTCTTCCAGCGCCGCGAAGAAAAACGAGAGATATCTAGACGTTGATTCCAATCGAGATTTGATGGGCATAGTGAGAGGAAAATGCAACCGATGTAATCGATGCGATGAGTACAAATCGAATTGCCAGCTCTATACGAAAAAAGAGACTCCCAACTTCTCCTCATCACCGCATCCGTCAAACGATGTTGCGATTATGAATTGCGCTAAGTGTCGTTGCCCGAGCAACTGTCACGAAATAGATACGTTCGGTAACCATTTAGAAAGAGGAACGGATTCTTTCCACAGAGGTGAATTTGATTTGGCAATCAAGGAGTATTCTCTAGCCTTGAACTCGTCTGATTCTGCTCTTCGAGTGAAAGCTTACTCAAACAGAGCTGCTACAAACTTGCATCTGGAGAATTTCAGCGCGGCGCTATCTGATTGCGATCAAGCGTTACGAATAGAGCCTGCGAATGTGAAAGCACTGAATCGAAAAGCACACGCGCTATTGCGCTTGCATAAACAGGAGGATGGTATTAAAATATACAGACTTATTCTCAACAAGCTCGACGCCGATAACGAGACCGCGCGCCAGGCGTTGAAACATTTGAACGTGCACGAACGAACAAAGCAAAAGGGTAATTCAGGGGAAACACGGAATTCAGTGTCGCCACCAACAATGAACACACTGGCAAGATCGAAGAGTAAAGACGCGTGTACGCAAACACTGAAAAATTCAACTGAACATAAAATTATAGCACAGAGAGAAACAAAAAATGCGTCGACGCAAACGCACGCGTACACAAAATCGGACGACGACGAACCGAGCGACGACGTGTTACGAAAATCTGTCGAATTTTTCAACGCGTTTGAGCTCGAACAAATAGAGCGACGGCGAGCAGAGGACGAAGCGAGAAGTAAAATGTGGGCCTTCAACGACAGCGGCAGCGATGACGGCGAGAATGAACACGATAACAGAGACAGGGTTGACGATGTTCCCAGCGGCGACGATACCTTCCTATACGACCAGAATGATTCAGAGAGTTTTAATTGGGCTCTTAAATGGGAAGAAGAGCAAAATGCGAGGAAAAACGAGCGCGTAAAACCAGATATTCGGTCAAAAGGAAAAAATACGTCTGATTTTACCAGCACTAGTTTCGCGAAGATATCGTTCGAGGATTTAATACAAGCGACTTCGGCGACGATTTCTGTTTTGGGCGACGACGACATAAACGGACATAAACGCGGCAAGTGTCACAACTGCAAAGTATGCCCGCACTTTAGACGCGTTTCCACTAGCACGATGCTTTTATCGAAAGTGCCCAAAGCCAGCTACGAAGTTTCTCTTGGAAAGCTTTTCGCCGCCGCCGATGGGGAGCGTTGCGCAAATTGTTCTTGTTCATATCAAGACCATGAAGACAAACAATCGTTCAATAGACGCATTGCGAGAGAAAAGGCAAGTTTAGAGAGAGAGAACGAAGAACTCCGATTGAAGAAGAAGAAACGGTTAGAAATAATCCAAAACGCTAAAAATCGGATGCGCGAAGCCAAGGAGAATGGCATAATACTCGAAAAAAGTCACTTCTGTCTTCTTACCGGTAAGCGGCGAAAAAATTGCAACGACTGTATGGAATGCAAGCAGTTTTGTACGCTTACCAATTCTTCTTTTTTCACTGTTGATAGCGAGATGCTTTATTGCCATTTATGTGGGTGTGCTGCCACCGAGCACGAAGTCGACTGGGAGGCAGACAAAGAAGAGAAGAGTAAACAAGAAAGAGAAAACAAGTGGCGTTGGGAGCAATACGAAAGACAACAGAAGCAAAAAGAACGCCATCGTGCCGACGACGGCGACGACGGCGAATATTTGAACATTCTCGAGTTGAGCAGAGAAGAATTTCGTGGTAACGTTGACATGCTGAAGAAGCAATATCGGCGCAAAGCACTTGCGTATCATCCCGACAAGAACAAAAGCTCTGGAGAAAAATTTGTCTTATTGACAAAAGCTTATCAAATACTTTTATCAAAGTATAGCCACAAATGAGTTGGTTTCTGAGGAATATGCAATGCTACCAGTACCACTGGTACGTTTAAAACTACAATCATATTATACAATTATGTGCTCTTCTCTTTTGCTCTCTCTCACTTACTACTTGAAGGACTCGGCGTGTTTGGATTGAAAGTCCCAGCTGTCGAGAGTCCCGAAGACGAAGTAGACAAGCTCGTCGGATCCATTCTCACTCTCACGCGGTCTCTGATACGTTCAATCAAGTTCGTCAAAGAGATCAGTCCGTCCAAAAAATTTCTGTCCACCTCTCGAGATTCGTTCTTCACCGCGTTACAAAAATCAACGATAACAACGCGAACACCGCTGTGAAGATCCGAGCTATCGTAACATAAAAGTATTGAAGACCCCAAAAAGAAAACCGGAAACGGATTCATTTCTAAACTTTGCCTGATATCTTTCAACTTTCGAAGGACATTTGTAATTCTTTCGCTATTCTGACCAAAAAACACGTCAAGACCAGTCGTCGTCGTCTCTAAATTCAGCGCTTTTGCCCATTTTCTATTCCAATACCTCTCCGTATTGCTTTCTTCCTCGTAGGTTAGCATCCCACACACGCGAAACCCTATCGAACACGAAGTCGTTTCCAAGTCGCCTCGATGCCGTTTTTCCCTGTACGCTGCGTCGTGCGATGGATGCCACGTCCGCTCTCCTATTTTTATATCCACCACGTTTGCTTGCTTCATGTCAGCCGTCACGTCGCGCAATTTCAAAAATGGCATCGGTTTCGCGGCGTCGCGAGACTCGTACAGCACTGTTCTCGATACAAACGTAGCTAGAAACGGTGAAAACTCCGGGACTCTTTCGTGCTCCATTGCTTGCCAATTTTCGTAAAACTGTAACTCAGTCATTCCTTTTCGAGTGTCGTCTGTGGGTTTATAAAAATGTCCACACGCGTCGACGCGAGCAGCCCGAGCGTGCTTGTGCGAATTCCCCGCAACCTGTCTCGCAGCTTTCGGGTACACGATTCTCCCCCTGTTCTCACAAAGATCTTCTTGTTTTTCTTTTTCTTTTTCTTCATTCCTTGATGGAAGTATCGTCGTTGATGTTATTACTTTCGTTGTGGTTTCTTCTTCCATTCGTTGTTGTTTAAATCCCATTTCCCGGACGCGAACTTCAGATGAGCGCTGCGCGATAGCGGCGACACCAACATCGAAGATGGTGGTTGTTATCGCGTCTTCAACTTCCATTTGATGCGTTCTTTTCGTTCGTTCGTTCTTCTTCTTCTCTCTTCACTCTTTGTGTGTTATGAAGAGTTTCTTGTTCGATCAATAATATTTCGTCTTTTATTTATTTGCTCATGATTCCTTACTTTCTCTCGCCTCACACACTCTTTGAATTCTGTCTACTCTTTCTTCTTTCTTTCTTTCTTTCTAAAGAGAGAGCGAGAGCGAGAGCGAGAGCGAGAGCGAGCGGGGAAAAGATGAACCACCACCACCACCACCATCACCACCCATATAAAGTTTTGTCAGATGATGATATAGATTTTTTCATTCGCGCGATTGGTGCAGAAAACGTCGCACAAACCGTTGTTACCAAGAGGAATGAGAAGAAGAAGAAGAAGACACCGTATGTGCCCGAGAGTGATAATGATGATAATAATAGTAATGATAATAAAAGTGAGGACGAGGTGCTATTGATAGAGTTAAATACAGATTGGCAGAAAAAGTATTTCGGTAAATCCAAGTGTGCGCTGTTCCCGCGAACGAGCGAAGAGGTTTCTGAAATTTTGCGATATTGTCACGAGAATCACATCGCCGTGTGTCCGCAAGGTGGGAACACCGGTTTAGTCGGAGGCGCCGTACCTGTTTTTGATGAAGTTATACTTTCATTGAAACGCATGAACTCGGTGTTGAGTATAGACGATATCACTGGCGTGTGTGTGTGCGAAGCTGGGGTTGTTCTAGAAGAACTAGACGATGCTCTGATGCGACGAGGGATGTGCGTGCCTTTAGATTTGGGCGCAAAAGGTAAATGTCAAATCGGAGGCAACGTATCAACAAATGCCGGCGGTTTGCGTCTGATCAAGTACGGCTCTTTGCGAGGAACTGTTTTAGGCTTAGAAGTTGTCCTCGCGGATGGAACGGTGTTGCGTTCTTTGCTCAGAGAAAATAGAAAAGATAATACGGGATACGACTTGAAGCAGTTATTTATTGGCGCCGAGGGAACGCTCGGCATTGTTACGAAAGTTGCCATCTTAGCGTCCCGAGCGCCAGAGGCACGAATCGTTACCATATTTGCCTGTGATACATTTCGAAAAGTTGTGCATCTCATGGTTGAGGTGAAAAAGAGATTGGCGGAGAATCTGTCAGCTGTAGAATTTTTCGATCATGAAAGTCTTAAACTCACTGTCGACACATTACCTGGAGCGAAAGATCCATTCCCCTACGCCGACGATTTGAAAACAAACATACAATTCTACGTCGCAGTGGAAACTACCGTAAACGAAAAGGCTACGGAGAGTAGGTTGAGAGCAAATGTGTTAAATTTTGCGCGCTCAGTGTGTGTCCTTGCGGAGGATGGAAGGAAAAGTAGGGGAAAATTTGTGAGCATTCTTCAGAAAAAATTTCGCGGCGACGAAGCAGAGAGGAACAAACCAAATTTAGCGCAACGGTTTGTGATATCCGAAAACGAAAAACACGCGAATGAGCTCTGGAATTTACGCGAACGCATATCCGTGGCGTTAAAATACGCCGGTGCCGTGTACAAGTACGACGTTTCGTTACCAACGATTAAAATGTACGAGCTTGTCGAGAGAATGAGAGAACGCTTCGCCGAGCGAAGAATGGATGATAAAGTCAAAGTTTTAGGATACGGTCATCTCGGCGACGGAAATTTACATCTCAACATATCTCGAAAAGAAGGCCCGTGTAAAGACACGCTTGCGATGATCGAGCCATTCGTCTACGAGTATGTCACTGAGCACAAAGGAAGTGTTTCAGCTGAACACGGATTAGGGGCGATGAAAGTTCAAGAGCTTTGGCGAGGGAAGGACGCGGAAGAAGTTCGGCTCATGCAAAGGGTGAAGAACATGTTCGATCCGCGTGGTATTCTGAATCCGCACAAAATGATTCCGTCCTCCCCTCCCCCGCTTCCTTCGAAGCTTTAGAAACTCATGTAAAATATTAGTTGCAGTGCAGCGCGCACCTTAGCAATGTACGTAATAAATACAACCCCTAATCCGGAACACCTAAATGAAAGAAAATAAACATCAATCAAATGAAATCAACTTGTACGTAGAGTAAGTAAAACGTGTACGAGCGATAATCAAACGAGAGATTATCCGAGGATAAAATCTGTCGTCTGTGTGTCTGTAAAAATCTCTCTTTTTTCTCCACACGTCAACTTCGAGTATATAATCCGATTTCTCATCCTTACTTAAACGCGCACCTCGCTGTTGCACTTATTGAGCTGAAAATAAGAGCAGGTAATTGAAAATGATGACATCCGCGTCTATTTTATCGTCTCGGAGCGCGTACGCATCAACGAGCGTAAAATCGAA
>MDSV01203094.1_pt1 | contig 10007 bp, 10 predicted proteins | sample 810851 | NCBI WGS metagenome assembly MDSV01 (sample SAMN05326640, study PRJNA326480) | marine metagenome | isolation source: seawater | place: Atlantic Ocean: North East | collected 2012
CCCATTTAATTCTGTTCTTTCAATTTTCTTACTTTTGAAAACTTAGAGTAAAAAGTTTCCGAAAATTTAGGCAAAATATCGTTAGTTTTTTCAAATATGATAATGTATTCATAGAACTTTCTTTTTATATTTTTATGATATTTAAATTTACTAAAATCACCTCTTCTTGGAAACAAAAAATAATCTAAAATTTTATGTTTATGAAATTCAAGTTGTTTAATCATTTTTGAAAAAGAAGTAAAATAGTTAGGGTGACCTTTATTATATGCGCCTAACTCGGCATTAAATGCATCATTATCATTAAAAAAATAGTCATCATTTTTTCCTGTAACAAAAGCCTTTCCTCCAATTGTTAAAACCCTTGAAATTTCACTTAAAGCAAGATTCTGAAAAGTTGCATCAAAAACACCTAAACATACAACATTATCAAATATATTTGACTTATAGGGAATTTTTTCTGCTTCTGCTACAGTAGGAATATGAACATTTTTTTTAATTAATTTACTCTTTAAATTGCGAGATCTTAACATTTCTATGGAGATATCACTCCCAAATATTTTTAAATCGATAGAACTAAAATAATCAAAAAAACGTCCCCAACCACAACCTAAATCTAAAATAGAACCACTATTCAAAGGTATTTTTTTAAATAAATTAAAATAAATTTCATCTCCTTCTGTTTTTGGGTCTCCCTTTATGATTTTACTTTTTGAATAATTTTTTTCTTTTGCCTCTTCTACACGATCGTACCAGTACTTCATATAAACTTTATTCCAATATTTTGACCTGTTTTTTAGCATTATTTATTAAAATTTAAGACATAATTTTCTTGTTCTGAATTTTCAATTGCTCCAGGTCTAATTTTTCTGACCAAATTAATTGCCTCTTTTGGCTTATAGCCTAAATTAATTAAAAATCTAGAAACAATTACACCTGTCCTTCCCAAACCTCCTCTACAATGTACAAATATTTTTTCATTTCTTTTAAAGTTGATCAGATAGTTTTTTTCAAAATTTCGAATTTCAAGATCAATCATTTTAGTTGGAAAAGAACAATCAGTTATAGGAAAATGATAAAAAATAAATGGCATTTTACTTATAATTTCAAAAAAATTTTTTATCTTTATTTTCTCGAATTCATCATGTTTCATTAATGTGAGGAAATAAGTTGCGCCCCAATTTATTACCGCTTTTAAATCTTTATTTAAATTTCAAAAACCTAAATCTTTTCTTCCGCAATGACCTAGACAGAAAGACATACCTAATGTATATTTACCCGGTAATTCAATTTGGTCAATTTTTAGAGGTTTTTTGTCATTATAACTTGTCATAAATTAAGCCATTATAAATTTTTTTATTAATTTATGAATTTTATCGCCAGCTTTTCCATTTCCATAAACTTTTGAAATATTTGATTTATATTTTCTTTTACTACACCTTAAAATACATTTTGAAATTTCATTCTTAACAGCTTTGCAATGTATTACTGATTTATCTACTATCCTTCCTTTTTGTCTATTACCAACATTAATGACACATTTTCCCATATATGGTGCTTCTATAATACCACTCGAAGAATTACCTACCACTCCAAGAGAATATCTCATTAAATTGATGTAATGACGATAATCTAACTTTTCAAAGAAAATAATATTGTTGTTTTTTTGAGAAGTCTTAATTAACATTTTATTTAAATTTTTGTTACATGGATCTGAGTTACTATGGGAAAATAAGAAGAAATAATCTTTAAATTCTAAAAAACTTTTTAAACATTCCTCCATTGGTTCTGCAGAATTAAAAAGTTTAGTTTCAGAATGTATAGTACATAAAAAAAACTTTGTAACATAATCAATATTTAATTCTTCAAATAATTTCTTTTTACTTAATTTTTTAACCTTTTTTAAATTATCTAGCCCTGGAGCCCCAGTAATATAAATTTTATCTTTTTCAAGCCCTTTATTAATTAAGGTATTTTTTGCAAATTTGTGAGCAACAAAATGTAAAGATGATAATTCACTTACCGCATTTCTAACTTTATTATCAATTGCTCCAAGCGTTATTTCTCCTCCATGCAAATGTATAATAGGAATATTAAATGGCAATGAAGCAACAACTGCAGGAAGCATATCTAATCTGTCTCCTAAAACAAAAATTAGATCTGGTTTAATTCTTTCATAAAGTTCGGAAAAATCTTGGTTGATTTTGGCCATAGCGCTTGAACATACCTTTGGAGATAATCCCCCTAAATCCTGTCCCAAATATACAGTTTTAATATTTTCTAAATTTTCAGAATAGTTTTGCCCATCTACTTTGAGATGCATACCAGTAGCTGCAATTATAAGTTGTATGCTACTTTCTTTAATAAGTCTTTTCCAAATTGGCTTCCATATAAAAATGTCTGATCTGCCAGTGGTAACACAAATAATTTTTTTTGTTATTTTATTTTGCTGACGCACTTTTTTTCCAATGGTTGAGATTAAAATAAGAACATTTAAATATATAATATAACCAAAAAGTTTCACATATAAACTGTGTAATCAAAATGGAAATAAGAAAAACAAATTCAGAATTAGGTATAAACAGAATGAATAGACATATTATTCTGGTATTAGCTGAAGAGAGGGCCCAAAAGTTTTCTTTTTTTCTACAGGAAATTAATAATTTATTTTTTTCATTTAGAACTTTAGCTTTACTACTTAGTGTCAATAAAAAGTATCTTGATCTATCCCTAGATACCCTGTTTAAAAGTACAACAAAAATACAGAAAAGAGATATGCTTATAAAATAATGATTTTGTTCCTCAAAAAAAAACCTCAGAGAAATTGGTAAAGAAATAAAAGCAGGAAAAACATAATCTACAATGCCATCTATATACTTCCCCCAATATGTAGCTAAATTTTTTAATCTAGCAATATGCCCATCTACAAAATCTAAAATAAAGGCAAATAATAAAAACAATACTCCAAGTAAAATTATAAAATATGTATCAAAAAATAATAAACAATAACCAACTATAGACAGCAAAAAACGAAATATGGTCACTTGATTTGCAGAAAATCCTAAGTTGTAGAAAACAACAGCAAAATAGTCTCCTAACGGTCTTCCAAAATACTTAGCAACTAATGGAAATCCTTCCATTTTCTTTATATTATAAGAATTTTTAACATCCTTAAGTTTTATTTTTATTTTCACAATTAAAGGCTATTTTTAAAAAAGTCTGTCTTGCAACCAATTGTTAATTACTGAAATCACTTTATACTGATCATTTTTTTTAAGAGTACTACTTGATGGAATTGTTAAAATTTTTCTTGATATTTTTTTACTATTAATAAGATCTTCTGTATCTAAATATTTAAATGCAGGTGTTTCAGATAGTGCTGGCCAAAAGGATCTCATTTGTATTTTAAATTTTTCCGCATATGATATTAAATCATTTATTAAGGACTTTTCTTTAAAAATCATTGCATTTAACCAACCATTATATAGTGAATTTTTTGAACCTAAAAAAAATTTATAATCCTTTTTAGATTTAGATATTTCTTGTAAATATCTAGACATTACATTTTGCCTTTTTTTTATCATAGTATTAAGCCTTTTCAGCTGTACGCAGCCAACTGCAGCAGATATATTTAGCATTTGGTGATTATATCCCGAAATACTATAATTATAAGATCCTACACTATTTGTTCTTAGTAATTTTAATTTATCTGCTATTTCTTCTTGGTCGGTTAAAACAATCCCTCCTCCTCCACAAGTAAGAATTTTATTTCCATTAAAACTAAAAGTTACTATTTTCCCGTGAGATCCAACTAAGTTCTGATTAAACTTTGATCCAATAGCCCCTGCAGCATCTTCAATTATTTGAATTTTATTTTCATTAGCTAAATTATAAATTTCTTTTGTATCATAAGCCCAACCTAAAGGGTAAACTAAAATAATCGCATCAATATTTGTATGTTTTACAATGAGTTTTTTAAGGGAATCAAGACATATGGAAAAATCTCTATTATTGATATCACACAACACCAACTCAGCTCCAATACTTAAAACTGCATTAGCTGTTGCACTAAAAGTCCAGTCAGGGATGATAACTTTAGATTTTTTATTTACTCCTAGAGCTTTTAGGGCAAGTTCTATTGCTGAGGTTCCATTAGAAGTTGCTATCCCAAATTTACGATTTAAATAAAATGAAAAAGACTTTTCAAATTTTTCAATAAATGGACCAGATGAAGAAATCCAGTTATCTTGGATACATTTATTAACTTGTTTACTTTCTAAACTTGATAAATCAGGTTCACTAAGAAGTATATTATATTTTTTCATTTTTAATTAAATTTGAGTATGATAATTCTGCATTTTCTAAATCACCTTTAGTCCCTAAATCTCTCCAATACTCTGAAATGGGAAATACCCCTATTGCCAAATTTTGTTTTTTTGACCTAGTTATTAAATCTGGCATATCGATTTTTTCATTTAATTTTACTAATGAAGATGCTTTTTTCGAAAGCATATATATTCCTGCAGACACGAAACACTTATACTTTGGTTTTTCTTCTAAATTATTAAATTTTCCATCATTATCGAAATTTACAACACCATAAGGCACCTCATAAAAATAATTAATTACACAAATTGTGATGTCAAATTTTTGGTCAAAATGGAATTTATATAGCACTTCTAAATTTATTGTAGTAATTAGATCAGCATTTATAACTAATAAACCATCATGGTCATCAGAGGGAATTAAGCCAATAGATCCTGCTGTACCTAATGGTTTATTTTCTTTTATATAATTGAACGGAAAGTCTTTATATACTTTTGTTAAATGCTCTCTTATCAATGAGGATTTATAATGCAAAGATACAGAAATATCCTTAATACCTGATTGAATTATATTTGGTATGATATGATCAATAATTGGTTTACCAACTATATTGATAAGTGGCTTTGGAATTTTTTTTGTTAATTTACCTAATCTTTTACCAAAACCTCCAGCCATTACAATACACCTAAGTTTTTCTGAAGGAATATTATCGTCTGTTAAAATTGAAACTAAATACTCATTTTCATCAAGGATAGGTAAAAATTTAACTGTGGAAGTTAATGATTTGAGTAAGCTTACGTTTAATTGTGAATCTCCTACTCTACCAGAGGCAAATGAAGAATTAACATGTTCGTCTATGACTGATTTTATATTACATCCTAATATGACCGCTCTTCTTAAATCACCATCTGTTAAAACACCACATACTTTATTTTTTTCATCTAAAACTATTTGAAATTTCATAGTACTGGGCATTTCATTTATCCTTTCAAAGGCCTCGCCAATGGTTGAACCAAGGTGCAAGCAAGAAAGTTTTAATATTTTTTTGTCGAGAATCATTTAACTATTTTTAAACATTTCATTACAAATTAATTTGGTAAGTGGCATATAACCTTTTTCATAATTTATATAATTTACTTTATTCGGTTTATTTGAAAAATTATCTAGGTAATCTTTAAAGTTCTTTTGCTGATTATTGAAAAAATGATTTACAAATTCTGGTCTAATAGATTTATTTTTAGTCATCTTCAATAATTTTTCATTATAAAAACTGTATTCTACAGTTGTGATTTTTAATGAATGAGCATAAGCCAAGACCGTACTGTAATAATTACATAATACTAGGTCAGATTTTGGCAATAAATTAAATATATGAGAGTAAGAAATAGTAAAATTTAAATTCGAATAATTAGACATAATTTTGTCTAATTGAGTTAGATCAGTAACAAAATGAGGTTTTATTAAAATAGTAACTTTTCTTTTAAGATTTTTTAGAATATCTAAAGTTTCAAAAAGTAATTCTTTAGTACTTGTTTGTTTATTGATCAATTTAATTTGTCCTAAGTACCCCAATATAAATAAAATTGTTAAATGATTGTTATTGTGTTTTTTAAGATCATATAATTTTGTTCTTTTGATAGCTAAATTATCAATTATATCTCTTTTAAATGTAAAATACTTCGGTAGAGGTTTGTGATAAAATATTTTCTTACCATTTAAAAGATTGTAAGTTTTATTTTCTTGTCCTTTTTTAAAAAAAACAATTATATCAGCATAAATATTTGGAAACCTTATTTCTCTTCCTTCATTTAATTTATCTGACATAATCTCCCCATGTCCAACTCCAAAAGGGGCAGACTCAATCCAAATAGTTTTATTTTTTATCCCAAAAATTAGTTTAAAAAATTTATTTTGACTTAAAAAATTAAAGTGAATGATTACAGATTTATTAATTCTGATAATTAATGCTAAACGAATTAATTCAAATAAAAAAAAAAGTTTTTTAAAAAAGAAGGCTCCTTTTAATTGAAACTTTTGAATTAAAACAAACTTAATTTTATTCTTATCAAATTTGTTAAAATAACTATCTGCAATTGTTAAATTATAAGAATTTATGTCAGAAAATAGTAAGTTTACTTTTATTGAAGGGTCTTTGTTGATTATATCTAAACATAATGGCAATATAGTATCGCGACTTATGAGTTTGTTATTAAGAAAAATCCAGATTATTTTCCTCAACTATATCCCTCTTTTTGTAATACACTCATGACACACTTTATTTATATTACCTGAGCGCAGTTGTTCTCGTATTTTATTTATATTAGATCCATTCCATAGCTCCTGAATACTCTGATAATTAATATTTCCTATTATTAAATTTTTACCATGAAAAGTACAGCAGGGGGAAACATCTCCATTAGCCCATACGGTCAATTTTTCCCATGGTTGACTGCACATTAATCCTTCATGTTTTGTCGTTTCATCTTGCAACTCTCTTGAAGATAAAAGTGACATTTCATTCACTTTACTGAAATCATGAACAGTTTGAAAATCAATATGATCAACTATTTCTTTCCACTTACTAACAAACATATTTTTTTCTGATTTATTATCTTCTGTTATACAGAAAGATACTCTTACAATTGGCAAATTTTTATTTTTTTTATTTCTATATTTAATGAGATTTTTAACATTATTCTCAATTTTTAATAACTGGTCTCTACCCCTTACTTTATGAAATGTTTTTTCGGTTGCAGCATCTAACGAGACATAAATTCTGGTAATAGGTATATCTACTAGTTCTTGTGATATTTTTTCATTTAAAAGGAGTCCATTAGTAAATAAGAATATATCCATAACTCCAGCTTGTTTAATTTCTTTAGCCAATTCAGTAAATTTTTTATATAACAATGGTTCTTCTCCCATGCCAAACATAACAGCTGGTATTTTTAATTTACTTATTTCCCTGAGCATATTATTTTTATTTTTTTCTGTGATAACTATTTTTGGTTCATGTTTAAGAGAAGGAGTAAGGCACATTTTGCAAAGAAAATTACACTTATTTACGAGTTCAATACCTAATGTAATTGGTTGGTCAGGTGTTGTTGACAAATCCTCACCATCTACTATTTTATGATATTGATTTCTATATTGAGTATATCTCTCTCCATGAATTTTTACATTCTCATCACTTAAAATATCCTCAATATCCCTTGAAGACATTCTTTCTATATGAGATGGTGTTTTATTCTTTGACAATTTTAACTCCTTACATTTTGAAGGTTATACTTCAGAAAATTTTTTAATATTGGGTAAGAATTTTCCTTAAAGTGAAAAAAGTTCCCCGCAGCTAAAGCAGATACATTGGTTTTATTAAGGGCCTCATTAAAGTGTATTTGATGACCGGCACCAGAACAACCTATTGTTGGAACCACAGCGCTATCACTAATTTCTTTTAGAACATCTATATCAAATCCCTTGGCAGACCCATCAAGATTAATATTTGTTAACATTATTTCACCAGCACCGTAATCAACTAACTTTTCTACATAATTTTTTAAATTTAATTTAGTTTTTGTTTTACCACTATCTATATAAACAACATTTGTTTCATTTTCAATTTTGTAGTCAATTGCACAAATAATTGCTTGATTACCAAATATTTTAGCTGCATCAGATATTAACTTAGGACTAACATAGCTAGCAGTATTTATAATAACTTTATCAGCACCGTTCAAAATCCTATCTTCAATATGTCTTAAACTCCTAATCCTACCTCCGAATGCGACAGGAATATTTGTTTGTATTGATATTAAATTGAGCAATTCTTCTGTTGTTAATATGGGATTTTGTTTATAGTCATTTCTATGATATTCTATAAAATCATCTCCATTTCCTGAAACATCAATTAATATTAATTCATCAACATTCCATTCAATCAATCTCTTAATATGAGATTTCGGTTCACCTAAAACTTGGTGTTTAACAAAATTCTCGCACCTTACCATCCACCCATTTTTAATAAATAAAACTGGTATGATCCTTTTAGTTAACATTTTATGATAAAAACTTTTTTAATAAAGCTTGTCCATTTTCACCACTTTTTTCTGGATGAAATTGAATTCCATAAATATTATTCTTATTACAAATACTTGTAAAATTTTTCCCATGTGAGGAAACTGCTATTTCATGATGAGATTCTGCTCTTACTGCAAATGAATGAGTAAAATAAAAGTAAGATTTATCAAATTCAGAAAATATAGTCTCTTTTTTAGATTTAATTGAGTTCCATCCTACATGAGGAATTTTTTGAATTTTTTTTTCTTTTATAACAATTTTTTTTACTTTACCTTGAAAATATTTTAAACATTGAGTTGAGCGGTGTTCCTCAGACTCTTCAAATAATATCTGCATGCCCACACATATCCCAAGTAATTTGACATTACTATATTTTAAATAATCTTTTAGAAAAATATCAAACTTTCTATATTTCATTTGCATCATGTAGTGAGAAGTTGAACCTACTCCAGGTAAAATTATGAATTGTTTTTTCCCCCTTGATAGTTCCGTGGGATTACATATTTTTATAGGTTTATTTCCAGTTCTCTGAATTGCTTGAAACAATGAGGAAATATTGCCAACTTGCAGATCAATAATAAATACTTCATTCATGTTTAGTAAAATTAATCCCAGATATTTTTTTTCATATAGTTATTGTAAGTATCTTTAACCCAAACCTTTGAACTTCTAAAGGAATTAGCAATGTTATCAAACCATTTTTCGTCTTTACCAACATATTCTAACCAAGTATAAAGATCAGAAGATTTTACGTGATCATATTTTTTTACTATTTCAATACCTTCTTTTCTTGTTAAATAACCTGACCTTATATCTTTACATGCATGATCTGATGCTCTGCCGTAACCAAATTTTATATATTTCAAATAATCATGAACACCATTTTCATAACGATCATCTAGATTAGAAAATTTTCTATAAGTTCTTTCAAAAGGATCTGGGTTTTCCTTCCAACCATATTTTTCTTTAACTAATTTTACATGAGCATTAGCATCCCATGGGTCATAATTTCCTATAAATATACCTCTTAATCCTATACTATTAATTTCTTTGTCACTTGGATATTTAAAACATTCTAATTCGTTTTCATAGATCTTGTCATCTTTATTATTAAGCATATCATACCAATCAAATCCTCTAAGTAATTGGTCTTTTCGGTATCTTGCAGTATATTCTACAAAATCATGCATTGAATGCATGCCTCCTAGATCAGTCCACCCATGTTCTCCCCAAAAAACTAATGGAATTTTTAAATCACAAGCTACTTTCATTGGAATAGTAGCTATACCACAATGATTTTGCCAATTCATATCACCCATAAGTTCAAAACAAATTCTATTAAGCCTAATTAACAAATCTACAGAAGGTGAAATAATAAAATGATCTTCATTAAATACTTCTTTCATTCTTTGCAAATTCTTCCAACCTTGTTTTAAATAATTATTTCCATTATAGGTTACTAATAATGGTTTTAAATTTAAAATTTCTTTAACAAAATGAACTTGATAATAACTATCCTTTCCTCCTGATACGCCTATTACACATTCATAGCCAGAAGATTTTCTATACGGATCAATTTCCATCTTTAATAATTCTAGTCTTTCATC
>MDSV01006524.1_pt1 | contig 10006 bp, 9 predicted proteins | sample 810851 | NCBI WGS metagenome assembly MDSV01 (sample SAMN05326640, study PRJNA326480) | marine metagenome | isolation source: seawater | place: Atlantic Ocean: North East | collected 2012
GGTGGTTTAGCATACTCTATTCGGTCATCTTCTCCATAAACTAGTTCTTTTCTAAATGCAGCTTCAACAACTTGGTTATTGTATTCCAAACCTGGTAATTTTATTCCTACAAACCAACTAACTAATAGTCCACCCAAACTTGCAGTTAATGAAACGTAAACTAAAGATCCATTTATATCTTTTAACCAAGGTACAATTACATTTGATGACAAGCCCCAAAGTATTGGAATAAAAGCTATCAATAACATAATCGCTCTTACAATTTGGAGACCGATGCTCTCAACAATTTTAGCAAAATTCATACAATCTTCTTGAATTCTTTGTGAAGCACCTTCCACTTTGGCGTCAACATTTTTCCAGTAAGGCATATAAGCAAAAGTCATAGCCTCTCGCCAACGAAACGCATACAAACGTGTAAAATAATTTGTTATTGTGTAAATTATTACATAGGGAATTGCCAATTTCATGAAAAGTAAAAGACCATCATAAAACTCAGAAACATCTCTTTCAGTAGCTTTTTGGAGTAGATCGTAAAAATCCTTATACCATTCATTAATTTTTACATCGATCCAAGTTTGAGCTAGCAAGGATCCAATTATAAAAATAAAACCTCCCCACGCCCATAAACGCCATTTTTTACTTAGAAAAAAACTTTTTAACATTTGTTAATCATTTCAAAAAATTATCTGTATAAGATTTTTTAATTAGTTTATTTTTTTGAGGATCTACTACATAATATTTGATATCATTTTTTTTTGCGTAATTTACAGCTTGCTCTTTTGAATTAAATTCAATTTTAACTTCTGACATTGTATCTCTTGACGATGTCCATCCCATTAATTGATTGGTGCTATTATTTAGTGTATCGAACTCTAATAGCCATTTTTTTGCATTTCTTTTCCCTGATTGCATTGATGTTTTTGCAGGTTTATATATTTTTGCTTTTTTCATATTGTTTTCATTTGGTCGGGGCGGCAGGATTTGAACCTGCGACCCTCTGGTCCCAAACCAGATGCGCTACCAGGCTGCGCTACGCCCCGACTTAATGATGATTTTATAGAATATATAGTAACTTTAATCAATTTAAACGTTAAAGTTTAGCTTTTCCCTTTAAATCTTAACCTAAACACATTGTATAAAGTCCTAAACATTTCAATTTTAGGTATTTTAGATTTGCCTTTCTGCCTATTCTTAAAGTGTATGGGAATTTGCTTAATTAAAACTTTTTTAGAATTGATCAAATATATCGATTCCATAAAAAAACTATAGCCCTTTGAATCTACATTTTTTAAGTGAAAATCTTCAAGCATTTTAAGATTAAAACCTCTGTATGAAGTAGTAAATTCACTACAATCAATTTTTAAAATAAATTTTATAAATTTATTACCAAAAAAACTTAAAAAGAACCTCCACCCTTTCATATCTGAACTTCCATTTTTCATATATCGTGATCCAGTTACAAAAGGGTTTGTTTTAAGTTCAGATAAAAAAACCGGGATTATTTTAGGGTCATGAGACATATCAGAATCTAAAGTAATTAATAAATCGTAATTATTAATTAAACTGTATTCATAAGCAGCTTTATGAGCTGTATCCAATCCATCTTTTTTATCTCTTACTATTAGTTTTATATATTTTTTATTATTACTATATTCTTGAATAATATTTTTAGTATTATCTGGTGAGTTGTCATCAATTAAAAGCAAATCAACTTTTAGATTTAAGTTATCAATTTCTTTCAAAAAATTAGTAATATTTTCAGCTTCATTATAAGTAGCAGAAAATATTAAGATATTATTTTTCATAAATAGATTTATTTATATAAATTATTAGGTGGATAGGAAAAATAAATTTAGTTTCTAACGTCTTTTCTATGTTTTTTTACCATGAGGCCTGATAATTTAACGAAAATTCCGCTTTTTGATTGGCTTTCGCCAAACAAAGCCTGGTAATTTAATAAGCCATCGTAAAACAATCTTTTTAAAGTAGATTTAGTAGACCATTTTCTCCATTCAAGTGCTTGACTTGCTAAATAAAACCAGCCAAAGAATCTATTATGAGGTAATTCACATAAACGTCTAATTATTGGTTCTAAAGATGGAAAACGTAAAGCTAAGATTGATAACTTTTGTAAATTACAAATTTTAACAATATCTTTATTACGTTCTGGGTGTAATGCTAATAAACTTAATTGTAAATTGTATGGTGGTTTTTCAAGCATTTCAAAATCTTTTTTTTCAATTAAGCCCTTTTTAAGAGCAAGATCTGTTACGCCTACATAAGGAAATAATAACAATAGATACATACCTACAGCATCTGGTTTTATTTTTTGATTTAGTTTAATAGTCTTCCATGCTTGTTCGTAAGTTTCCGTAGGAAACCCAAACATATTAAATGTTTGAAATGGTATTTTATATTTTTTTAATAGTTTAGCACAATTGTATATGCTTTCATCAGGCAATCTTCCTTTATTTAAAACATTAAGACGGATTCCTTCGTCACCAGACTCAACTCCAAAACGTACGTTATCACAACCCGCTTCTTTCATTATTTTAGCTTGATCTTCATCAACTAGTTCTGCACGTAAATTACATGACCAAGGTATATTTATTCTTTCTTTATACTTTTGACAAAATTCCATAAACCATTTTTTGTGAGAATTAAATGTAGAATCTGTAAACATAACTAATTTACCTTTTAACAAACCTTTATTTTTCACGTCTTCAATTTCATCTATAAATGAATCTACATTTTGATAAATTGTTGATTTTTGAGATTCATAAAGACTTGCTATAGTAGGAACTTCACAAAAAGAACATTTAAAAGGACAGCCTCGTGATCCAACAAAAGTTACAAATGGATAATCATCAAAATAACTATACTTCGAATATAAATCTCTATCTGGAAAAGGTAATGCAGTAAGTTCAGCTGAGGATAATTTTGGCCTGACTCCATTTTTCTTTATTTGTCCATTTTTTTGTTTAACCCATAAATTTTTAATAGATGAGTAATCATTTTGTTTATCTATTGCATCACACAATTCTAGCATTGCGTAATCACCTTCTCCTCTACAAATAATATCTACACCATCATGATTTATTGTCATATCTGGATACATAGTAGAATGGATGCCTCCGACCGCCTGAGGTGTGGAAATACCATTTTTTTTTAAAAATGATGACATTGATTTAAGCCAATTCCATTGAATAGACATACAAGAGTAAGCTATTAAATCTGGTTTTTTCTCGTTAATCGACTTGAGCGAATTTTCTTCACTAGCAAATAAAACTTCAGTGCTATGCCCGTGCCTTTTAAGCAAGCCAGAAAGTTGCATTAGACCGTAATATTCAATCCATACATCCTGTAAAAATAAAATTTTTGCCATAATTTATAAAAAAATTTAGGTACTACTTTATAGAGAAGGCATAGATAATACAAGTTTGTATTCATTATGATCTTTAATGGCGTCTAATTGTTCTTTATTTACAATAATAATGTAATCCGGTTTTTTGCGAGATGTTTTGTTAATAAGATATTCATTTACTATAATTTGATTACCGGTGTTAATCTCATCGTTTTTCATAAAATTTAAAATATTTTGTCCAAACTTATAATTATCTAGAGTTCTTACTATCTTATTTGAAAATTTTAATATCATTAACTGTTTTTCATTTCTTGGATAAATATCTTTAGAAAATAATATCTCATTAGGTAAATGCTTATTTTCATCAAATCTATTAATTACATTAATTGCTTTTCTGAAAAAAGATTCTTTAGTTTCATTAGATTTTACAAGGTAACTAACATTTAAACCTAACTCTTGTAAATAAAAAGTTAAAAACATTGGAAAATAATATGGGTGACCTTTAAATGGAACAAGTCCACCACCAGTAGAATATTTAAAAGGGGTGAACATTTCTGCAGATATGTATATAAAATTTTTTTTATTTGATTCATTTTTTGTTGATTCTAATTTTTGTGAAATATGTTGTGCTAATTTGAAAAAATAAGTTTGGTTATAATGATATTCTCTTTGTGTATTATGGTTAACATCAATAACTTTTTTTATACCCTCAGAGTTAGCAGGAGAGGTAAATTCATAGTTATAAGAATTAGTTAAATTTTTAGATTCGTTTAATTCTATAAAAAATGAATAAGATCTAAAAATAAAAAAAATAATAATTAAAAGTGGAAATATAATTTTACTAATATTATTAATTTTAAAAATTAAATTAAAAACTTCATAAAAACCTAAAACTGCAATTAAACAAATAAACGGAATTGTAAAAAAAACTCGATGAATAGTTAAAGACGTTGAAGATTCAAAATTTATAGTGTTGCTTGTCTCTGAAATAAAAGGTGGTACTAAAGTAATAATAAAAATAAAGAAAACAAAAAAGAATGAATATACATTCTTCTTTAAAATACAAATTACAATTCCAATTAAAGTAAAAAATAAAATTATTACATTTTCAATTTGACGTGGCACATAAACAAGTAGATCACTAGCATGATTAGATATATTAAAAATAAAAAAGGTTAAATAGTACTTAATATTATGAAAAAAATTATAAAATGTTTTATTAGCATCATCTGAGAACTCTCCTATTCGCAATGAAGGATAGATAAAATCTGTTGTAAATAACAAAAATAAATTACCAGGAAATAATAATATAAGGAAAAAAACCATACTTGTGATTACTAAAAAAAAATTTTTTAATCTTTTTTGGTTTGTAAAAAAATAATAACTCTTTAAATTGATTGAAGAAAACTTTTCAAAATCAATAACGTAAAAAAAAAGTATGCCAAGCATACACCATCGTGATGTCCAATAATTTAAACAAGCTAATGCACAAGCAAAACCGAATGTAATTATAGAAAAGTTAGTATTTCTTTTTAATAGATTTTGAAAACGCTCTATACAGAAAAGAATAGTTGTAAGCGTTATCATTGGTGATAACAAAAAATGTTGAAAAATAAAAAAATAATGATTGGTTGATAAAATAAAAGTTGAGATAAAAGCTACTTTCCAATTAAACCACCTATTTAAGATTACATAAAATAATAATAAACTTATTAAACCATAAATAATTGATGGTAATCTAATATTAGAAACACTATGACCAAGATAATCAGAAATATATCTACTTACAGCTAATCCAGCATAACCGAAAGTATTAAATGGACCAAAAAGCACTGGGTCTTCAGGAATAGAAAATATTATCCAAGGTTTTTTCGTAGGTAAAAAATTCTTGTATATTTCTGCAGTTTCCCAAAAACCAAAAGTTAATGGATAATAATTAAATGCTATAAAAAAACAAAATACTAAAAGAGATACTATACAAAAAATTTTGATTTGTGGTTCTTTAATACTAGAAAAGAAACTTTTAAATTTATTCATACATGTTAACTAATAAACATCGATATTGTTTCCAACCTTAACTATGCCATCCGTTAAAGGAACTAAATAAATTCCCATATTAATATGTCCGTAAACAGTTTTTAGCTTTGAAGGTATGTTTATATCAGAAATATCTAAATTGGGAACTAAATTTGTAGCTGAACATCTGGGTATTTTTTTTACTACTTTAAATACAGAATTATTAATTGATATTTTTTTATTAAGCCAATTAAACTCTTTCCAGGGATTGAGGTCCTTAATATAAAAGTTTGCTCTAAACCTTTCTATTTCAATTTTACGATTAATTTTTTTTTCAAAGTCTTTAATAGAGCTAATATTTATTAATGAAATGCTATTATCAGGCATTGTGTCAAAAAAAGGGTTATTTTGATTGTAAATTAAATATGGTTTTTGTTTTATAGATTTTTCTCGATTCATTAGTTCATCAGAGAACAATTGGTACTGATTTTCATTTTTTAAAAGTATTTTATTGATAAGCTTGTTAGATAAATAAAAATATAAATATTTATTATCTAAGTAAAAATTATACTTATTTAAATAAGGTGAATTTTTTAATGTTAAAAAAAAATTTAATTTCCTTTCATTTGGTATATTTTGATACTTTATTGATTCACTTTTTTTAATTATTCTAGTAAATGCAAATATACGGTCATTTTTAATTCCAACATTTTTTGATATAAATAATCTAGAAGTGTCACAGAATGATAATGATTTTACAGGGGAATAATATAATTTTTCTATATTTGGTATTTTCATTAATATGTTATTAATATATACAAATAAAACCAATTATCTAATATTATGATTTCTACAGTAAATGATTAATTATTTTACAAGTCCTTTTAAATGGTTTTTTAGGTTAGAAGCTGCAAGTGGTTTATTCTTATTATTTGCTGCAGTAATAGCTCTTGTATTAAGTAATAGTAACCTAAGCAATTTATACTTTAGCATATTAAATACACATCTCCTTATTGGAACAAAAGACTTTGGTTTAGATTTAAGCATAATTCATTGGATTAATGATGCCTTGATGGCAATTTTCTTCTTCGTGGTAACTTTAGAAATTAAAAGAGAATTTATTCAGGGTGAACTTTCAAACCCTAAAAAAGCACTTCTACCAATAATTGGTGCTGTAGGTGGTATGGTCGTCCCTGCATTTATTTATATAGTAATAAATTTTGAGAGTACAATTACGTTACGTGGATGGGCTATTCCTTCTGCAACTGACATAGCATTCTCTATTGGTGTTTTATCTTTGTTAGGTTCAAGAATACCAATTTCATTAAAAGTTTTTTTAACAGCATTAGCAATAATTGATGATTTGGGTGCTATTATTATTATTGCTTTTTTTTACTCAAGTGAACTTCAGTTTAATTTCTTATTACTTATGCTTGCAAGTTTTCTTATATTGCTAATTTTTAATAAACTTGGTGTTAAAAAATTTATTCCATATCTTATTATAGGAATCTTTTTATGGTACTTTACCTATGGTTCAGGAATTCATTCAACTATAGCAGGAGTTTTGCTAGCTACAACAATACCTCATAAGACTCACGAAAAGGATTTTTCATTACTTTTAAAATTAGAACACTTTCTTTCTCCTTACGTGGCTTTTGGAATAATGCCTCTTTTTGCTCTAGCAAATGCAGGTGTTGTTCTTACAGGTATGTCGATGAACACATTGATGTCACCCGTTCCTTTGGGAATATTATGTGGACTATTTTTTGGAAAACAACTTGGTGTTTTTATATTTGCTTACGTATCAGTTAAACTTAAATTAGCAGAAATGCCATCAAGTTCAGACTGGTTAAAACTTTATGGAGTGGGAATATTAACAGGTATAGGATTCACGATGAGTTTATTTGTTGGCAATCTAGCTTTTGTTGATTATTCAAACAATTTGGATGGTGTAAAAATTGGTGTCCTAGCTGGGTCATTTTTGTCAGCTATTATTGGTTACTTTATGTTATTAATTGTCAGCAAAAAAAAGTAAATTTAAATGCTTAAAAAAATAAAATTATTTATACTTTTGATTATGATATCTTTCTTTAGCAACAAGGGAATAGCTGAGTACAAAAAACTTGCTTATGATTTTAAATTTAATGACTTAGACGGAACTTCGTTAAATTTGTCTGATTACAAAGGTAAAATTATAATTGTTGTAAACGTCGCAAGTCAATGTGGATTTACAAGTCAATATGAAGATATGCAAAATGTGTGGGAAAAATATCAATCCAAAGGAATAATTATGCTTGGAGTTCCTTCAAATGATTTTGGAAATCAAGAACCAGGAAGTAGTAAAGATATTAAGAATTTTTGTGAAGCAAAGTTTGGCATTTCTTTTCCTATGACAGAGAAAGTGTCTGTGAAAGGTGAAAAGGCCCACCCCTTTTACGTATGGGCACGTGAAAACCATGGAAAATCAGCCATTCCGAAATGGAATTTTCATAAAATTATTATAGATAGGTCAGGTAAAGTCTCTGAAGCATTTTCATCTATTACAAATCCATCTTCAAATAAATTTTTAAAAGTTATTGAAAATTTACTATAAATTAATTTTTAAACCATCATAAGCAGGAATTACGTTTTTTGGAAGTTTACGCTTTAGCAAATCGTAATCTAAATCAGCTCGCAAATTAGTAAGTATTGTTTTTTTAGGTTTTAATGAGTGATGAATAAAAAGACTATCATCTAAATTAAAATGTGCCCAATTTTTTTTAAAAGTTAAACAGTCTATAACTAAATTCTTTAAATTCTTTAAAATTGGAAAATTAACAATTGATAAATCATTACAATCACTTATATATGCTGTTTTTTCAAAAACATATAAAACAACCTTAATTGCACCGTGTTTTGCCTCAGATGTGTTAAAATAAATTTTTTCATTACCTTTGCCTAAATAAAATTTTTTTTTTTACTATATTAGGTTTAGCTATAGGAAGATAAGAAGTAGTTTTTTTAAAACAGTAATCAAATTTATTTTTTAATGAACTAATAGTTTTAATATTACCATATACATCTATTTTTCTATTATTTTTCCACAAAAAAGGCCTTAGCTCAAATAATCCATTAGTTTGATCGGCATGATTATGTGTGAATAAAACAGATGAAATGTTTTTAATTTTGTTATCTATAAACTGTTTTCTTATATCGGGTGATGTATCAATTAAAACAGTATTTGATCCTTTTATAATAACTGCGGAACATCTGGTTCTATGATTTTTAATATTTTTTTTATTACATTTTCCCCAATGTCCATCTATTCGAGGAACACCTGAAGAATTGCCAGATCCTAAAATAATTAGCTTTGATTTCATAACTAGTTAATATTAAAAAGTTTTTTAAAATTTTCAGTTGTATTTTTTTCTACAAAATCATTAGATACATTTTTAATTTGAGCTAACTTTTTTACTGTATGTATTATATATGATGGTTCATTTGATTTTCCACGAAAAGGAACTGGTGCAAGATATGGAGAATCAGTTTCAACAAGTAAATTTTCTATAGGTATTGTTGAAATCGTTTCAGTTAGATCTGTGGAGTTTTTAAAGGTAATAATACCACTAACTGAAATATAGCAATTTAAATCTATAAGCTTTTTTGCAAAGTTTTTTGATCCTGTAAAACAATGAATTAAAACTTTTATTTTAAGATTCTTCATTTCATTTTTTAATATATCATAAGTTTCTACTTCAGCATTTCGTGAATGAACTATTAAAGGAATATCAAGCTCAGCAGCTGCTCTTATATGTTCTATAAATATTTTTTTTTGAATTTCTTTATCACTATGATTATAATAAAAATCTAGTCCGGTTTCTCCAATTCCTATAATTTTGTCATATTTTTTTTTTAGCTTAATGATATAATCATAATTTACTTCTTGAAATTTACTAGTTTCATGCGGATGAATACCAAAAGTACCATATACATTTTTATAATCATTAATTATTATCTTTATCCTTTCAAAGCTTTCTAAAGTTGTACAAATAGTTAATAAATACTTTACTTTGTTGAGTTCAGCTCTTTTTATCACATCTTTTAATTGGATGTTTAGATTGTCGTAATCAAGATGACAATGAGAATCAATTATCATTTTGTATTTTCTTAAAAAGTATATTTAATTCTTTTATTTTGATTTCTTTATCAAATATCTCTTTACCATCCAAAAATGATAGATTCCTTAAGTCCGTTTTAATATTTAGAGCATCCAATACTTTGTTGGTAGCATCTGGTATAATTGGATTCATTAATAATGATATTTTCCCAATTTGTTCTAATGCAATATGTAAGGTGTTATTCATTTTTTCAATATTTGTATTTTTATTTTTCCAAGGTTCTTCATCATTAATATACTTATTTGTAAGGAAACTTATATTAATTACTGATTTTATATAATTATTTAAGTTTTGATTATTCATGTCATACCTTAAATTTTTTGTTAGTGCTGTCACCTCTTCTAAAAACTTCTTGTCATTATCTGTTATTTTATTAGTTTTGGTAACTTTATTATTACAATTATTTTTTATAAAAGAAAAAACTCTTTGACATAAATTTCCATAATTATTAGCTAAATCACTATTAATA
>MDSV01082832.1_pt1 | contig 10005 bp, 5 predicted proteins | sample 810851 | NCBI WGS metagenome assembly MDSV01 (sample SAMN05326640, study PRJNA326480) | marine metagenome | isolation source: seawater | place: Atlantic Ocean: North East | collected 2012
TCGCCGGGTCCCTGTCGTACAGGATCTGCGACTCCTCGTTGATGTCGTCGGAGAAGAGGATCTGCTCGGACTGGAACTTCAGCGCATAGATCAGGCGATTGAAGACGCTCCCCACACTCGGGCCGCCGTCACCTTCGAACGTCGTCTTGACGTCGCCAGAGCCTTCCGACGAGCCGGTCGGGTAGTCAAGCTCAATCGGCGCCGTCCCTTCGGGGGCACCCACGATCGAGTACTGCGGCGACATCTCACCGAAGTAGACGCGCGGCTCGAAGTCTTCCTGGTTGGAGAGGAAACCCGAGGCGGGGATGCCGCGCTCGAGGAAGACCGGCTCGCCCTCGGTGGTGCGGTCGTTGCCCTTGGCGACGACGAGCCCGTACCCGTGCGTGTAGATGAGGCTGGTGTTCTGCCAGGTTTGTGCCGCGGCATCCAGCTGATCGACATCGAGCTCGCGCACCGAGACGATCGTGTCCTGGGATTGTCCGTCGATCTCGTACCGGTCGACGTCGAGCGGATTGTGGAACTGGTAGTACGCCCGGTACTGCTCGAGCTGTCGCACGGTCGGCGGGATGATGGCGGGATCCATGATCCGGATCTGCGCCGTCGTGGCGGCATCCGAACGCAACTGTCCGGCTTCGGCGTCAGTTGCCGCCGAGAACTCCATCTGCTCGAGACCACTGACACCGTACGCGGCCTTCGTGGCGTCGATGTTGTACTGGTAGTACTGCGCCTCGTAATTGATCTTGTTCGGGGTCACCTGGAACGTGTTGACCACCCAGGGATAGCCGATACCGACAACGACGGTGGCGACCACGAGCACCGCGGTGGCCACCAGCGGATAGCGCCACCGGCCGATGATGGCTGTCACGAAGAAGAGGATCGCGACGACGATCGCACTGATCGCGAGGATCGACAGACCCGGGATGACGGCGTTGGCGCTGGTATACGCGGGGCCGGTAATGCGGTCATCGTTCTGCACCATCAGCAGGTAGCGATCCAGCCACAGGCTCACGCCCTGCACCAAGACGTAGAGTCCCGCGATCACGGCGATCTGAATGCGGGCGGACTTCGAGATGCGCAGCTCGCGCTGCCCGACCCGGACGGCACCGTAGAGGTAGGACACGACGACGGTGACGAGCAGGCTCACCAGCAGGACCGCCGAAACGAAGCCCAGCAGTGCGCTGTAGAACGGCATCGCGAACATGTAGAAGCCGGTGTCGAGATTGAAGATCGGATCCGTCACGTCGGTAGTGACGCCGTTGAGCCACAACCACGTCGTCTGCCATTGCGTGGAAGCGGCGAAACCAGCGAAGAACCCGAAGAAGACAGGGATACCCCACATCGCCAGGCGACGCAGCGGCTCGACGACCTCCTGGTAGCGATCCAGCTGCGAACTCAATCGCACGTAGACCGGTCGCAACCGGTAGGCCAGCTGAATGGTGACCCACAGCGGAACGGCCATCCCGAGGAAACCGACGACGAACATGATCACGCGGGCCACCCACTGGGTGAGCAAGACTTCCTGGAATCCGAGCTGGTCGTACCACAGCCAGTCTGCGTAGAGGCTCGCAAAGATGAAGAAGCCGACGACGAGCGCGGCGATGATCGCGAGCGATATGGCGAGGATGCGGCGGGACGGCGAAGGCGTGGCCCTGTTCGGCGCTGAGGTCGTGGTCACCGTTTCATCCTAGGCGGCCGCTTCTGAGCGATCGCCGTACAGATGCCCTGATCCTGTTCGCTCTCAGCGACCCCGCCGACCGGTTCCCCGACTCACTGGCACGTCGGAAGCTGCGACAGGTCGCCGTCCGAGCTGATCGCGTCGAGGACGCTGAGCGCGTCATCGAGGGTCGCCACCGAGAAAACCTGCAGGTCACCGGGAATCTCATCGACGACCTCCGGACAGTTGGCAGCCGGAGCGAGGAAGTAGTCGGCATCGGCGCGCAACGCCCCCCACATCTTCTGTTGGATGCCGCCGATCGGTCCAACGGTCCCGTCAGCGGTGATCGTGCCGGTGCCCGCAATGTTCTGGCCACCGTTGAGGTTTCCCGGCGTCAGCATGTCCATGATCCCGAGCGCGAACATCATCCCGGCGCTCGGGCCACCGACATTGTTCAGCTGGATCGTCACGTCGATCGGGAAGTCGTAATCGGTGATGAGCGTGATCCCGATGATCCACACTGTCTCGTCGTTGACCGTGGTTGCAGCCGGCGTGACCTCGACCGTCAGTGGTTCACCATCCCTCAGGATGTCCAGGCTCAGCGGCGCCCCGCCGTCCTGCTGCACCTGCTCGCGCAAGGCAGCGGCGTCAGTCACGGGCTCACCGTCGGCGCGCAGCACGACATCGCCCTCTTCCAGGATGCCGTCCGCTGCAGCATCCTCGCCGACCGAGACGACAGTGACCTGCGTGCCGATGTCGTAGCCGAGCTCGGTCAGTGCCGCAGCCGTGGCTTCCTCTTGGGAGTCGACCATGAGAGCGGCTGATTGCTCGCTGCGCTGCTCGCTGGTTTGGCCCTCGGGAAAGACAGCCTCGATCGGGACGACGGCGCGGGAGGGGTCGAACCACGCAACAGCAAGGTCGAACCATGACGGCCGACGCTCCCGGCTTCCCGCGATCTGCACGGTCAGCAGGTCCAGGGCGCCGGAGGTCGGGTACGTCTCGGCTCCCGAGATCTCGATGAGCGGAACCTCTTCGCCGTCGCTCGTGCTGACGGTGCCGAGCGTGTTGTACACCGGACCGGGAAGCTCGATGACGTAGGCGGTGGGCAGGAACGACATCGCCAGCAGTGCCAGCAGCGCGACTACCAGCGCCCACAGTCCCACCCGCGTCCGGCGACTGATGGGTGCCCGCCGGGCAGGCGTCACCGATACGTTCTCGTCGAACAGCGCCACGTCATCCTCTCGGCCGTCGTTCGCGACCGGCGTAAGGCGATTCAGGTGGGGCCCGCGGGTGCGATCATTCGTGCGACTAGCGTAGATGCCATCCTCAAGAACCGGCTGAAAGGCGGCACCCGTGGCTGACGACGACCGGAACCCCGACGACGACCTTCCCGAGCTCTTCCGGCAGCTGTTCGGTCAGGCCGGCATGGGCGGCGACCAACTCGCCGAACTGCAGAAGATGGGGTTCGACCCCGCGATGATCCAGCGGGCCATGCAGCAATTGCAGGGCGCGATGGCCTCGGCCGGCGAGGGCGGGATCTCGTGGGATGCCGCGACCACGCAGGCGCTGCACATCGCGAACAAGGACGGCGCGGGCATCACAGCTGCCGACCGGTCGGCAGCCGACGATGCCTTCACCCTGGCATCCCTCTGGCTCGGCGAAGCGACGACGATCTCCGATCTCCCGGGTCCGGGAGTGACCATGACTCGCGGCGGATGGGTGGAAGCCACCCTGCCGGTGTGGCAGGAGCTGGCTGAGCCGGTAGCCACGAGCATCGCGGATGCCTTCACTGCGGCGCTGCAAGAGCAGTCCCCTCCCGAGATGCAGCAGATGATCGCCGGCGCGGGTCGCGTGATGCGCACGATCGGTGGTTCTCTGTTCGCCGCGCAGCTGGGGACCGTGGTCGGGAACCTTTCGACCGAGGTCGTCAGCGGCGGCGATGTCGGCATTCCGCTCCTGCCCGACGGTCAGGCCGCGGTGGTGCCCCAGAACTACGCTCAGCTCGCGAAGGATCTCGAGATCCCCGACGACCAGTTCGCGCTCTACATCGCCACCCGTGAGCTCGCGCACGCGCGGTTGTTCCGCCACGCCCGGTGGCTGCGACTGCACGTGCTCTCACAGGTATCGGACTTCGCGCGCGGCGTGCGCGTCGACACGGAGGCGCTGGAAGACCTCGCTGGCCGGTTCGACCCGCAGCACCCCGAGGAGCTGCGCGAGGCGCTGGAGAGCGGGGCGTTGCTGCCGGAGCGGTCCGAGTCGCAGCAGGCTGCCCTTGCGCGCCTGGAGACGATGCTGGCGACGATCGAGGGTTGGGTTGACGTCGTGACCGCGCAGGCCACGACGCGTCTTCCGGCTGCCGATCGTATCGCCGAGACCGTGCGACGCCGCCGTGCCGTGGGCGGTCCGGCCGAGCAGGCCCTCGGGACTCTGGTGGGACTCGAGCTCCGCCCCCGCCGCATCCGTGAAGCCGCCAGCATGTGGCGCGCGATCACGGATGCCGTCGGCATCGAGGCGCGAGACGAACTGTGGGACTCGCCCGACCTGGTTCCGACGGCAGCCGACATCGACGACCCGAGCGCCCTGATTACGCGGCTCGAGGCACGCGCGCGCGGTGAGGAGCCCACCCCCGACGAGTTCGACGACGCGCTGGCACGGCTGCTCTCCGGCGAAGACGGCAGCGGGTCCGCGGCGGACGAGAACTCCGATGAGAGCGGTCCGGCAGACGACGGTCCCGACGAGCGACCCGTCTGAGCCTGCGCCGCTCCTCCCCAGCGGCGCTGCCAGACGCGCGCGGAGATTTCTGTGGACAGCGACACCGCCGTGGCGAGCTCAGCCCAGACAATCGGGGAATGCTGCGCATCGACCCCGCCTATCCGCCCCTGTGGCGCACGCCGACGATGCTCCAGTTCGGAAGGAGCGATCGCGCACGGCTGGACGAGCCGGCGCTGTGGCAACTCCAGGTGATCCGCGAGCTGGGCAAGGGCATACCGGAGGTCGGAGTGAGCGCGCTCGCCCGATCCCTCGGGGTCGCGGCCGCCGATGTCGACACACTGCTCGATCGCTTGAGCTCGGTCATCGTGAGCACCGGCACCGCCCTGCGCGTCGGGGTGGAGCTCGCCGATGATCCGGCTGCCCAATACGGGCCGCAGATCCGCGACGGACTGCAGGACCTCGGAATCGACGCGGCGCTCGGCACCTCGCGGGAGCAGGATGCCGTCGTGATGGTAGCTGCGCACGGCCTGCATCCTCGGCGAGCCGCCGCCTGGATGCGCGAGGACATCCCGCATGTCGCGATCGTGCTGGGTGCTGGAGAGGCAGAGGTCGGCCCGCTCGTTCTGCCGGGCCAGAGCGCGTGCCTGGGCTGTGTGTCAGCTCACGAACGAGACCGAGATCCTGCGTGGCCACTGGTGGCTGCGCAGCTGATCGGACGCGGCGATCCGGCGGGCCCGGCAACGCTCGCCGCCGAGGCGACGCTCCACACGGGCAGGATGCTGCTGGCAGGTCGCAGCGGGCTCAGTCTGCGGCTGACGCTTGCTGCCGACGCCGAGCACCGGCTGTGGGAGCAGCATCCCGAGTGCTCGTGCGAATCTCCTGGAGAAATCGCGACGGTGAACGCCCCCGTGAGCCGGCCGGCCACGAGAGCGAGAGCGATCGCCGTGCCCGCGTGATGCCGACGTAGGCAAGGCGTCGCTCCTCGTCGATCTGATCGAAGTGGGTAGCGTATGCGATCGGTAGCAATCCTTCGGCAAGACCGACCAGGTACACGTGGTCCCATTCCAGGCCCTTCGCGGCGTGCAGGGTCGCGAGGGTTACGGCGCGAAGGGTGGGCTCGTCCTGTGCCCGGGCTCGGGACATCAGGTCGTCGGTGAAGGAGCGCATGGTAGTTCCGGCTGGCGCCTCTTCAGCCAGACGCAGGATCGCTGTGCGCGCCTCCCATGATTCGCGCACGGCGCCGCCCGCGGGGGGCGCCTCGTCGGTCATGCCCAGTGAGCGGAGGATGTCACGGACTGCGTCGACGAAACCTCTCTCCAGCGGAGCCACTGAGGCGCCGCGTAACGCCAGCACAGCCTGGCGCACCTCGGGGAGGTCGAAGAACCGCCGACCTCCCAGCACCGTCGTGGCGATCCCCGCGTCTGCCAGCGCCGCCGCGAGCTCCGCTGACTGCGCTCCGGTTCGATAGAGGACGGCGATGGATGCCGGGTCGGCGCCCGCCCGGAGCCGATCGGCGATACGGCCAGCCACGCCGCGCGCTTCGTCGGCCTCGTCGCGATACGCAGACACGGTCGGCGGCGATGGCGGTACTGTTTCCGCCGCCGCGGCAGTCAGGTGCACGGCCCCCGGGCGTTCTCGCATCAGCTCGTTCGCGACGGCCAGGACCGCGGCATCCGACCGATAGTTGCGATGCAGTTCGACGACGCGGGCACCCTCCCAGCGCCGCGGGAAATCGATGAGAAACCGCGGGTCCGCGCCCGCGAACGAATAGATGGTCTGGCTCGCGTCGCCGACCACGCAGAGATCGCGTCTGTCCCCTACCCACAGTTCGAGCAGGTGCTGTTGGAGAGGAGACACGTCCTGATACTCGTCGACGGTGAAGTGCCGGTACTGCTCCCGGACGGCGGCTACCACGTGAGCCTCGGTCTCGAGCATCCCGGCGCACGCGAGGAGCACGTCCTCGAAATCCATCTGTCGACGCTCGTCCTTGAGCGCCTCGTAGGCGCGGTGAAGCTCAACTGCCGTCGAGGCCGGCAGTCTCCCAACGGTGCCTCCCGCGCGGACGCGCGCGTAGTCGTCGATCGTGCGCAACGTGACCTTGCGCCACTCGATGTCGGCGGCGACGTCGCGCAGCGTCGGTGTGTCGAGCTCCAGCCCGATGCCATCGGCGGCGTGCGCGAGAACCCGCACCTTGTTGTCGATGATCGCCGGTGGCCGGTCGCCGGCGAGGGTAGGCCAGAAATAGTTGAGCTGGGCCAGCGCCGCGCTATGGAAGGTGCGGGCGGCCACCCCGTCGACACCGAGCGTCCGCAGTCTGCCCCGCAACTCACCGGCGGCCTTGCTGGTGAAGGTGAGCGCCATGACACGACCCGGCGAATAGGCGCCGGTGTCGACGCCGTGCGCGATCCGCCGGGTGATCACCCGGGTCTTACCGGTACCAGCTCCGGCGAGCACGCATACCGGCCCCCGCAGCGCCGTCACCGCCTCGCGCTGCTGCTCGTCTAGACCGTCGAGCGCGTTCACTGCCGCGCCGATCGGTACCACTGCTCGATGAGGGCCCGCGCGATGGAACTGGGCCCGGGAAGCTGCACATCAGACTCCCCGGCCAAGGCTGCGCCGATCTCGGCCCGATCAAACCAGCGGACCTCGACGATCTCCTCCCCATCGGCAACGGGGATCTCGGTGCTGGTCACCGCGCTGAAGCCCACCATGAGAGAGCGCGGATAGGGCCACGCTTGCGACGCCACGTACGTCATGTCCTCGATATGAACGCCGGCCTCCTCGAGAATCTCGCGCGTGACCGTGGCCTCGAGAGACTCGCCGGCCTCGACGAACCCGGCAAAGCACGAAAACCTCCCCATCCCCCAGGCCACGTGGGATCCGAGCAACAGCCGGGTTCCAGCGGGATCAGTCACAGCGACGATCACGGCGGGGTCGGTGCGGGGAAAAAGATCCTGTTCACAGAAGGAGCACCGCCTCGACCACCCGCCGGACTGCAGAGCGCTCAGCGAGCCGCAGCGGGGGCAATGGGCAGAGTCCAATAACCAGCGCCCGAGGCTCACCGCCGCCACGAAAGCTCCGCCGTCGGCGTCGCCGAGCTCTCCGCCGATGACTCGCAGCGGCGCCCACGAAACCCCGTCATCGAGGCTTGCCGGAACCTCGCGGAGGGCGAGAACCCAGCGGTCCGTGCCGTCGGGTCCGGCGCCGAGGAAGCCGTACTCGCCGTCGGCTTCTGCCAGCGCGGGGTCGGTGCTCGGCCACCAGTGCAAGGCGGTGCCGGATCCGGCCTCAGCTGTCACCGGAGCGCTGTCGCGGTGCACCGGAAGCACGAGGGCGGCGTCATCCGGCGCGGATCCGATCGTCGTTCTGCGGTGCTCAGCACGGTCGAAACCGCTCCGGGCCAGCGGCGGGACGGCGGAGGAGCGCATGGGAACGAGGACCTCCCTCAAGGGCGTGGCGCGACGGCTGCGGCGCTTGCCAGACCTACCCTGGGCACATGGCGCGCACCCTGTTCACTCTAGCCGCGGCGGTCTCAGCCGTCGCGCCGGATGCCGACATCGTCGCCGTCGCCCCGCTGACCGAGAACTCGACGGGTCGCGTGGATGCCGTGCAGGCGACGCTCGACACCGGGGCTCAGGTCGTCATCCGTGTGGCAACGGACCCGGAGGCGGGCGACGACCTCCGCGCCGACGCGAGGGCCTTGCGCGCGCTCACGCCCGGCGTGCGCGCGTTGCTGCCGTACTCGGCACCGGAGCTGCTCGGCGAAGTGCCCCTGGCAGATGACACGGCCGTGATCACGAGCTTCATCGCCGGCTACCGCGTCGACCCTGGCGAGGTACCCGCCGGCCCGGGCGTGGCTCCGGCACTTGCCGAAGCTCTGGCCGCAACGCATGCCCTCCCCGTGTCCTGGGCTCGCGAGGCGGGACTGGTGGTCCGGTCTGCGGAGCAGGTCAGAGACGAAGCGTCGCGTCTTGTCGACCGGGCAGAGCACACCAAACGGATGCCGCGCGCTCTCGTGTCGCGGTGGCGTCGCGCAATCGCCGACGATGACCTTTGGCGCTTCGAACCGACAGTGGTCTTGGGCGGCGCTTCCTCCTCGAGTTTCTTTCTGGACGACCACGGCGGGGTTCCCACCGTTGTCGGCGTCGTCGATTGGCACGCCGTTGCGGTCGGCGACCCGGCAGTAGACCTGCAATGGCTGGCTTCGGCACCCGCCGCCGCAGGCGATGTCCTGAACGCATACGTCGCCGCGAGCAGCCGAGCCCCCGACGGGCTGCTGCGGTCCCGAGCTCGACTGCACGCCGAGCTCGAGTTCGCGGCCTGGCTGGTGCACGGTCACGACGCTGACGATCGCTCGATCGTTGCCGACGCCGAAGTGCTGCTCTCGTCGCTCGCGGACACCGTGGGCGCCGACGATCTGGTCGTTCGTACGTCCTCGGGCATGGACGATGCCATGGCGGTACTGGGGAGCGTGCCCGATACCTCTGCTGCGCTCGCTGATGCCGATGCGCAGCCGGCGGACACCTCGATGCACACAGACGCCTACGATCCTGAAGAGTTGGCGATGTGGCTCCCCGCCCAGGACGATGGTCAGCTCGACGAGTCGTCTGATACACCCGACGCAGAAGACGACTCTCCCGCTGCGGATGACGAGGCAGTGCCCGCGCCGGAGAGCGAGGGCGAGAGTGCCGCCGCCTCCGAGCTCGTCACGGCCCCCATCATCCTTCCTGCATCGAGTTCTCCGGCACTGTTCACGTCAGAGGACGGTTCTGACGCGGACGAGCCCGCGCGAGCCGCACGCGCGGCATTCCAGAGGTGGGCAAGCTCCGCTTCGGAGTAAACCCGGTCGGAGCGGATCGTGAGGTCGTCGGCGACGTAGTAGAGCACGACATCGATGTCTTCCAGGGGCACGCCAGAGCGCTTGTGATAGGCGAGACGATACAGCGCGAGCTGCAGCATCCGATTGCTCCGATCGGCCGCCGTTCGCGGCGGGGCGCCGGTCTTCCAGTCGACGATCTCGATCCTTCCGCCCCGATCCTCGCGTCGGTAGACGGCATCGAGCTTGCAGATGATCTGCTCCACACCCGCCGCGCCGCGCAATGACATATCGATCTCGGTTTCGACCTCGATCGGAGCGAGCTCGGCCCATTCAGATCGCAGGAACGTCTCCTGCAGTCGCCGCAGGGCGGCGTCCTCCGACTCTCCCGTCGCGGCCCCTGCATCCCCGCCGAGGTCGGCGCCGTCGTCGTCGCCGAGGTCGAGCTCCCACAGCGCATCATCCAGGGATGATCCGCGGCCGGTCCGACCCGACCGGGACTCGACCCACGCGTGGAAGCGTGTCCCGAGGGTCGTCGCGCGGTAAGGCCGCTCGGGCATGGGGCGGACGAACTCGTCGAGCGCCGCGCCGGTGTCGACGACGAAGTCCTTGAATCGTGAGGCAGCAACCCGGCGGGGGCCGTCGCCGACGGCACGGCGCAGCGCGGCACGCTCGTCGCGTTCTGCCAGCAGCTGCACGATCTCGGGATCGATGTCCGGCTCGACGGGCGGCTCTGTCTGCCACCGATCCAGAATGTGTCGCACCTGCCGCGCCGCGCGATGAACCCGGTCGGCGCGTGTCCCGAGCGGGTCCATGGGCCAGA
>MDSV01234592.1_pt1 | contig 10005 bp, 15 predicted proteins | sample 810851 | NCBI WGS metagenome assembly MDSV01 (sample SAMN05326640, study PRJNA326480) | marine metagenome | isolation source: seawater | place: Atlantic Ocean: North East | collected 2012
AGCACCATAAAGAGAGTTCATAAGAATCTTAACAGCCATCTGCTGATTATTTAATGTAACAATTTCTCGTTCTACATTATAACTTTTATCACCATCAGCTTTTTTCTGCTCAGCTTGAAGCATTTGCTTTTTAAAGACAGAACGTTCATCATATAAGTTTTGAATAATTTCAGGTACAATACCTTTTTTACTTTTATCAAAGTATTGACCAGTACCAGTCATACAAGCACCATCAGGTATCTTATATTCCATTTTTTGAAGTAAATCGTCTACATTAGCTTCAAAACATTTATCATTTACAATTGTCTCAGGAGACATATTATATTGCATAATAATATGAGGATATAGAGAATTTAAATCAAAAGATACAACCCATTCATGCGAACCTGTTTGAGGATCTTTTACATAAGCACCTTCTATCTTTCTTTCTTTTTCTCGAGACTGTTTAGGAGGAACGACAATATTTCGTTTACGTAGTTCATTAAAAAGTATAGCATCCCATACACCAACAGAACCAAAAGAGTCAGAATAATTAACTAACCCTTTATAAGCTACAGTCATCGATAAAGTAATTAGACCCATTTTATCTTCTAGTCTATCAACAATATCAACATCACGAATATTATAGTCAATAAACTTTTGATGATTCTCAAGATAAAGATTATTAAGAGAACCATACTCACTATAATCTAACTTACGTTCGTTAAGTACAACATGAGCAATATTATCTAATTTATAAGACTCTTGCATACCATAACTATAACCAAACTTTTTAAAGCAGTCAAGATAATCTAACTGCTGTATACCATATAAATCGAAAGCTTGATGTTTACGTTGAGCAATATGAATACTACGTTCATTAACTATCCCCCACGGAGATAGTTTTTTCTTCATATCTTCACCAAGTATAGTTCGTACTCTATTAACAATGTAAGTAGTATCAAATAAACGAGAATTCCATCCAGTGATAACATCAGGATAGTTAGAAGACCATCTATCAAGAAACTTCATTAACAAAGCAGCTTCAGTATCACATTGAACGTAAACTACCTTATCAATAATCTCTTTTTTAAGCTCGGACTTTTCAGCCTCCCAATCAGATAGACCCCAAACATAAAACATGTTATCAATATTATTTTTAATAGTAATAGCAGTAATAGGATGTTCGGCTTTATCAGGTTGAGGAAACCCTTTATCAGATTGCACCTCAATATCAATCGAAGTAACATTAACTAGATCACGATCAGGTTCTACACCTCTTTCTAAAAAAGCATCAGATATAAATTGATGAATATAATTAGCATTACCATGAACTTTAAAGTTACCAACGTCTTTATACTCATCTAAAAACTGACGACAATCGCGCATAGTACCAGGCATGATAGGTTCAACAGACTTACCATCCAAAGTCTTAAACTTGGAATTATTACCAGGAACATAAAAGGTAGGGTTATACCTTATACGGTCCTTAATAGGTTTTCCATTCTTATAGCCACGAAATAGTATATCGTTACTATAACGATCGACGCAAGTATAAAATGTGCTCATTAGAGAATTATATTTTGTTTGTTAGGAGTAAGTACTCCACCATACATTGATTTATATTGAGTAACAATATCGTTATCAGGTTCTGCCTCGAAAACAACAAAGTTTAAATTTACTTTAATAGTCTTTTCTGTTTTATCAACAAAAGGAGCCCAAGGAGCAAATCCAACTTTACCTTGAGTAGTAGGAACAGCAACGATAGGATTTTCTATCGAGAGATAATCATCACCTCTTTCAAGTATAGTTGCAACAATATCTTCACCAGAAGAAATTCGTATATTTTTTACTTCACTCATAATTTATCCTATTCAAAATTAAAAAGAGCCCCTAAGGACTCTTCTTATTATATGTACTTTTTATGTAAAAGTCAACTAAAAATTTAATGAGGAGCTAACCATGGCTCCTCGCGCGTGTATTAAGTCACGACACTGTCTGTTTACACCCACCCGCTTAAATTTGGATTCATAATTAGCTTTTTCTGACGTCTTTCAAGATCAGTAAGATCATTAGATTTAGCCAAATATTCCTCTTCATAATCGCGCTGTGTTTTAGGACGGAAAACACTGAATAATTTTTTCATAATAGAGATCATCGCAGTTCTCTTTTTAATCGTTCCAACGCAGATTTATTAAGATCAGAGAGTATAAAATAATAATCTTCGTTTGGAAACTCAATTGCTTGTAACTGTCTAGCAATTGCTCTGTTCGCTTCACATTGTCTGCTAAATTGAAAATTAACAAACGAATTGTGTAATGAACGTCCTATTGCTTTCCAGACTTTATTCAGTGAGTAGTTCTTTCTCCTTGGTAGTGCTTGTTCCATTTTTTCCTCGCTTTTTACCTATGGTTACTTTACGAGGACGCATTGCATCAGGGACGATATGCTCCAACTCAATTGCGAGAATTCCATCGATGATATCAGCTCCTTTTACTTCGACGTATTCCGACAGCCTAAACGTACGCATAAACCTTTTTGCAGAAATGCCTTTATGTACGTATTCTCTTTCACTATCTCGTTGTTTCTCTGCACTAACAGATAGAATCTGGTCTTTAACTTCAATTTCAATATCATCTTTTGTAAAACCAGCCACAGCTACTTCTATCAGAAAATTCGTGTCATCTAGTTTAATAATATTATGTGGTGGGTAATGATCGTGTGCATGTTGCGCAGTACGTTCGAGTTCGTTAAAGAGGTGATCAAAGCCTACAAAAGAGGCTCGCGGGAATAGATTTTTTATGCCTGTCATGGTTATCTCCTTTTATTCAAGCAAGATTGTATATGAGCCGGACCATCCGCACTCACTTTTATTTATATAATATAAGGCTTATTATTGCAAAGTGCAACTATTTTTTTCTACCAATATTATATTTTGCGATAAGATTCCAATCATCCTTATCTTTATATGGTAGTACTTTAATTTGACTTAAAGGTGAAACTGGGTCGAGAGATTTATCTGGTTCAACAAGTTTAACTAAACCCCATTCAGTAATTAAATTAGCAATTGTATTTCTTCTTGCTTTATCACTGTCTGCAAAGTTTGTAGGTTTACCGTCAAGAGCAAATAACTCTTTAAAATGTACGATATAATATCTACCTTGTTTGTGAAGTATATGACATGATTGATATAATGTCATGTCTTTTCGTGACGCAATACCAATACGTGTTAAGGTTTCGCGTACTTTAAGAAAGTCATCTTCATTGTTTAACGTAACTTCGATCATCGAACTTAATTCAATTGACATTTTTACCACCTTCAAATCTTTTCTGTTTTATTATTTTTATTTGTTCATTAGTTAACAGAGGTAGTACTTGCTGTGCTTTCTCATAACTGTAGTCATAATATGACATAACAAGTTCAAGATCTCCATTCTCTTCTTTTTTCGCCCATTTACTGAAGCGCTTCTTACTTCGAATAATATTTAGCAAGAAGTCAAATTGGAGTCTTTTGTCAGCACGATGATGAATATTCATTTCGTTAGCGATACGTACAGTATCAGGAAACTGAGATAAAGCTTTATTAACAAGATAAGGTGGATATAACTTTTCAGCTAACTCTGGATTATCAGAACTTTTAATTATATTCTTTTTACCATAGTTTATATCATTTACATAATCAAAAGGTTTCATTATTTAAACTCACAGTTAGCCATAATCTCAGTTATACAAGCTACAAGATTAATTTCTTGATCAGCAACAAAAGAAGCTTTATATTGATAGTCAGCAATAATAAGAACTAACTGTGCAATACTATGAGAAGCCATATGCTCACTAGACACATCATATATCTGTCTAAACACCGTATTAACGTCGGTATCAACGTGTTCAGCGCACCACTTACGTACATTAGTAAACGACTTCGACTTAATGTGTCCGTACAGCTCCTTAACGGATACATTAGAATTAACAGAGAGTATACCAGTATCAATCTTACCAGTAGCACTATATCTCTGCAGTTCATTTATAACTCTACGAAAGTCAGGAAAATAACTTTCAACCATTTTAGCTATAACTTTTAAATCATACTCAATATTTTCTTTATCAAGAATATCCTTTGCACGTTTAAAGAACTGACTAGCTACTCTAGGTCGCTCAGATTTAGGAATATGAAACTCTACAACACTACAACGAGAATGTAAAGGTTCAATAATACGGTTCTTAAAATTACATGTAAGAATAAATCCACAGTTATTACTAAACTCTTCCATAAAGTTACGAAGAGCAGGTTGAGTAGATTGAGGATTTAGATAATCAGCTTCGTCTAATATAACATATTTACGAGCAGCTGTCATAGATACAGTAGAAGCAAAGGATTGTATTTCAGTTCTTAAGGTATCAATATTACCATTCATACTGCCATTAATGACAATATAATCAGCATTGATCTCTTGAAGCATAGCTTTCGCTACAGTAGTTTTTCCAATCCCAGGACCACCAGTAAGAAGTAAGTTAGGTATATTACCGCTGCTAACAAACTCCATAAAAGTACTTTTAAGCTCGGGCGTGAGAACACAATCACCGATGGTTTTAGGTCGGTACTTTTCGACCCATAAAAATTCTTCCATTTTTCACTCCATAATATAAAAGGTCTTGGAGGCCTCTCCCGGAGTCGAACCGAGATAGACGGATTTGCAATCCGCTGCATAGCCATTCTGCCAAGAGGCCTTATTTTAGCCAGTATACGTTGAACTAGCTTCATTAACAATTGTATAGATTAGATTACCGTCCATAGAGGTAAACTGAGAAATACCTTTACTACTTATTTTAACGTCATACGATCCTAAAAGCAACTTAAGATTTTCTACTTTAAAGATCATATCAAATTCTTTATCAGTATATCCTACATCATAACTAAAAGAGTTAGCTGTAGTATTTTTTACATTAGTAGCAGTTACTTGAATCTTTTCTCTATCACCTTTTACAACAATTTCAGGTAACTGTAATACATTAGCAGCTTGTAAGATAGACTTTACAAACGTATCACTTAGAGAAAATGCAATAGGTTCATCAGGTAACTCTAAAGGTTTTTCAGGTGGGATAACGATCATAGATTTATCAGCATAAAAATAGTTACTCATAGCTTTGTTATCATCTTTAATAACTAAATTATGAGTATCAAAATCTAGATCGGGCTCTTCAAATAAACTTACTACACCAAGGAACTGATTAAGATCATAGATACCAAAATCACGAGGAAACATTTCTTGAACGGAAGCTTCCGCCATAATAGTTTTCATCGGAGATATAGTTCTTATCTTATTACCTTGAGTAAAGTAAATAGATTGATTAATCGAAGAAAAGTTTTTTAAGACTTGAATAGTCTTTACAGATAATTTCATAATATAACTCTCACTTTATTTACGGGGTTTAAAATCTTTACCAACAGTCGCTGATGCACCAATTTGAGCTAAGTCTATTAAACTACCACCAAAGGTATAAGTTCCAGTATGCGTTAGTCTCATCCATGGACATAGCCAAATATCAATACCTATATTTTGTGCATATTGACAGAACATATAGTCTTCAGAAAGATATCTATTATGTTCATCGTCAGTAATAACACAATCAAAGAAAGCAGTAATTTTTCTACTACCATCAAAGTTTTTAGTTCGTACATGATCAGGTCTATACTTTAATTCTGGATATGCTTTCTCAAACTTTTCAAAAGCACTTCTCGTAATCATCATAAAACCAGTACCACCTTCTAATACTTTAGCCGGTTCATCTAATTTAATTTGTCCTGAACCATCTGTATCTACAGGATTAAATACATAATCACCTACAAACTTTTCTAATACATTAGGATCATTATCAGCAAAACCTTTATCAACAGCACGCTTAATTTTCTCCCATGAAATAGCTTTCTTAGGATAAGGACCACATACAACTTCTTTTTCTTTTCCATCAGCAATAGCTGCAAGAGCAAGAACATCCATAGGATCAAAACCTACATCACTATCAATAAACATTAAATGGGTATGATCACTTCTTAAAAATTCATCTGCAAGATAGTTACGTGCTCTAGTAATTAACGACTCGTTAAATAGATAAAAGAAGTCTACTTGTACTCCATATTGCATTGCAGTCTTTACTAAGTCAGTACATGCTTTAGTATAATAACCAAAACATTGCCCACCATACATTGGTGTAGCAACCATAATTTTTTTCTTTTTTAAAGCTTCTTTAGAAATACTAATTTCAACTTGCGCCATTATTAATCCTTATCTATCTTACAGTCAGTAAAATCTGCTGTATACCATTTAAATTGTGCTTCGGGAGATTTATCTTTTTGCCATTTCTTAGTGGTTGGATCATAAGAACCAGTACGTGAACTAATTTCTTTAATTACTTCATCCATAACCTTATCACCATCATAACCATACTTGGCTATTTCACCATAAGCAAATACTATAATATCTGCCATAGCATCTACTCTACCGTGATTATCTTTTGCTTCTAGGAATTCACCCAACTCTTCTACAATCATGGATACGAATCCATTACGGTCTGGTTCTTGTTGGGTAATAAGTCTTTCGTCAGACCATTCTTTAATACGTTCATAGTTTGTCATTATATACTCACTTAAAAAAATAATAAGGGTTCTCTACAGTTGTAAATTCATCATACTTAACAAGTTGATTATTTAGTAAACTTATTAGATACATGTTATTAGGTTCAACACGTTCACTATTATCAAATTTAGTAGACGAAATATTTAGCTTACTATCATAAAATAATGGACTAATTTCATTACGGAATAAAGATAATTGATCTCCATCAAACATTACACAACTAAACGTTCCGTCTATATCATGAGGAGCTTTTATATCATTAATCTGCTTTAACATTAACATAGTATCCCAAGTACATTTAGTATTATATTTTTTTTGTAACTCTTCTACCTGTTTAGCTTTTATAATACCGTTATGCCATAACATAGTATCGTCAATCTTAGCAGGGTGAATAGAATTTATAGTATTACTATCCGTAGTAGGAGCCTGTTGATGTACTAGATAATAACTACCCTCATATTTACTTAAATCATGATTATCTAATTCAAGAGGTCCCATATCCTTATCTTGATAAAGTAGGTTCGTCCCTACATAAAAAGTATCTAACAAACCTCCAGGTTCAAAAACAGTTATAGAGTGAGAATGAACACCTCTATAATTATTTAAGTCAATAAGTTCTTGTAATTTATTAAGATCAAAAGATCCAGTTATGCTGCACATATCCTTAAATCATCCCATGGTATATCAATACTATATTCAATAGGGTCTATAATGCCGACCTTAGCAAAATTTTGAATTCGTTCAGCGCAGGACGGACACTTACCACACGACCTACCTAACTTATCTGGATTATAACATGTAAGTGTATGATAAAGCAACTCTTCTTTTCCTAGCTCTATACATATTTTTATTTCATCTGCTTTAGATAATTGACTAAACGGAGCAACAATAGATACATTATGCGTTCTATTTTGAACAGCAACAGCATTTAGACTATCAACAAACTTTTGAGACGTATCCCAATAACCATATTCATCATGAACTTGAAGACCGGTAAATACATGAGAAGCTTTATTTACTTCTGCTTGAGCCATAGTTAAAGATAGTAAAATTAAATTACGAAACGGCACATAAGTTTTAGGTTGAGGATCACCTAACACATCTTGTATATCAGGCATCTCTACATCTGTACCTTTTATATTCGCAGACATAGGTTCAGCTATTTCACCTAATATACCTAAACCTAAAGTTTTATGAGCAATATCTAATTGATCGCACATTTTTTTAGCTTTAGATAATTCAGCAGCTTGCTTTTGACCGTAATTATAAGATAAGGCTTTTACTCTATCCTTACCATATTTTTCTACTAATATCATAGTCATTATACTAGAGTCTAATCCGCCTGACAATACAGACAGAACGTTTTGATCAGTCTCTGGTAATGCGTTTAACGCTTCACTTAATCTCATTATTGCCTCATAGTTTTTAAAGGTAAGTTAAAAGAATCAGCAATAGGTACATCATATAATAAATCTAAATTGCTGGCACGTACAGGATTAATATCAATACCGCCTCTACGAGTATATAAACAAGTAACCATTAACTCTTCAGGATCTAAAAGATCATGTAATCGTTTATAGATACATTCACAAATTTCTTCATGAAAATGATTCTCTTTTCTCATACTAACAATATACTTAAGTAATGATTGAGAAGATACAGAGTCATGACCTTTAATATGAATATAAACATCACCCCAGTCAGGTTGATTAGTAACTCTACAATTAGATCGTAAAGACTTAGATGAGTATCTAAAAACTTGAGTACTATTAGAAAATACTACTTCAAGTATATCAGGGCTTTCATTAAATGCATCGAACTTAATATCTTCAACAGAAACAACTTCTTCTAACGGTGCATAATAACCACCAACAGGTTTACATAAATGATCATCACTAGTATGAATAACAACATTAAGATCAAATCTATCTTTCAATCCTAATACGCTTGCCATATCTTCAGCTATAGTAGTTTCAGCATTAAGAATAGCTTCCTTAACAGTCTTACCCATTTTAGCCATATTAAAAGAGTTTAAGTAAAGTTTAGCAGATTTAGATTCAACTATCTTTTCAGAGTCAGAACTATAATCCCATCTTACTTGACCACAAACAGGAAACCCATTATCTAATAAACAAGAAAACTCGTAACCATTCCACGAGTCAGTACCTACAAAAGGTAAGTCATCTTCTTTAATATCATATTGAGTTCTATTTAAATGTCTAGGTATACCTACTAGTAAAGATGCATCTATACTATCCGGAGTAACATAAGGTTTAACAACACTACCATCTCCAGCTTTACCAAGATGCACACTTGCAATTTCTTCAATCTGTTTCATTACGTTCATCCTCTAATGCTTTTCTAGCAAACTCCAAGAAGGTGATTGCTTTATTTAAATCAAATAATACGTCATCCTTCTTTCCAAGTCGCCACAAGTACTTAAACGCTTGATAACGATTATAATCAGTAAAAGGATCGTTTTGATGCTCTTTACATAACTGCTTAATAACATCAATACATTCTATAGAATCAGGATCTTGACTATAATGATTAGGTCTAGATTCTCCAGTTTCTTCAATCTCGTCATTCACACCCACAATCTGTCTATATCCTTTCATCATATTATACTATTCTCTCCATCCATTGTAAAAAATTGAGTCCAACAATTTAATGATGTACTACGTAATACATTATATACATCATCTTTACTTTCAATTTGATCGTCTTTATCTACTACGTATTTTGCTACTACATTACCCTCATCAACACCTTTATTAACAATATGGATTACAGATCCAAGAGTATCATACTTTTCAATATCTGTCCAAGTTTTTTCTTGAGGATCTTTTCCTTTTAACTCAGGATAAGTTTCTATATCAGCAGGATGACCATTAAGTATTTTTACACCTTTATCAATAGTATCAGCAGATATAAGTCTTAAATAACCATGCAAAGTAACTAACAGTCTATCACCACAGACATCTTGTTCATATCCAAGCTGTTCTTCAATTCTACCTTTTTCATAATAAGTCCATGTATCTTCAAGTCTATCAGTTATAGTCTCAGGATTAGGATTATTAGTTAAAATAAGATCAGGTCTTACTTTTATAGTTTCAATAATATCAGCTATCTCATTTCCAGTTTGAGAAAAAATAGCTATCCATCTTTTTTTCGGCCATCTAGACCCATCATATATTGACATTACAGTATCCTCTAAATTCTTTTATATTATAGATTATATCGTTCCAAGAGTCAACTACTTCTTCATCCATTAATGTAAATAGTTTAACACTCTCTTTATTCCCCAATCCTTTACCTGACTCATAAGTTTTATTCTTTATACCATGAACAACAGGATTAGAAGTATCAACAGAATCTATCCATTCATACT
>MDSV01186050.1_pt1 | contig 10004 bp, 1 predicted proteins | sample 810851 | NCBI WGS metagenome assembly MDSV01 (sample SAMN05326640, study PRJNA326480) | marine metagenome | isolation source: seawater | place: Atlantic Ocean: North East | collected 2012
GAGGCGCCGGCACCCTCCGCTCCCAAGCCCCCCGCCGCGACGACGGCGCGCCGCACGATGCGCAGCCAGAGCGCCGAGGTGAAATCCGCTGGCGAAACTTCTTCGGACACATCGAGCGCCTCGCCGAGGGCCACGCCGGTGGCGGCGTTGTTGGCAGCAAACTTGAGCGCGTGCGCGGGCGGCGCGACGTAGACGTTGGTGGCACCGCCGCGCGCCCTCGCCTGCGCGCGAACGCGCATCGTGTCGGGGTGCGCCGCAATCTTGGCGGCCTTGACGCGCGCGGCCTCCCCCTCGACGTGCTTGGCGTCGGCCAGCGCGAGGCGCTGCGTCGCGGCGACGCGTGCGATCCCAGCGTCTACGGAGAAGGCGAGATGGCCGCGCACGATCGCACAGGGCCGCGTGACGAGGACGTGCTCATCGGCGTCCGACGGCGTCGCGTGCCAGCAGCCGGTGCCTTCGGGCTCGCCGTAGGCCAGGGCCTCGCGGATCTTGTAGAGCGGCGCCATCTGTTCCACCTTGAGCGCGGCGGCGGCCTGGCGGAGCGCGCTTCTGGCGCCCGCCGACGTCGACGGCGCGGCGGCGAGCTTCGCGCACCGCGCGACGACGTGCTCGAGCGCCGCGACGCGCGCGGCGGCGCGGCCGCGCGCGCCCGACGTCGGCATCCAGCGCACGGCGTGGGGCAGCTCGACGCCGCCGCGCGCGTCGTCGGCGTGGACGGCGTCGCCGGTCCCGACGACGGCGTAGTCGCCCTTGAAGGCCGCGAGCGCCTCGGCGACGGCCGAGGCCGAGGCCGAGGCGCCCGCGCCGTGCTGCTGCGCGGGCAGCGTCGCGAGCGCTGCCTGAACCTGCGCGTCGGTCGGCGCGTCGTCGTCGTTGGCGAGGAGCAGCCGCTTGAGGTGCGGCAAGAGCGCGCCGAGGGCTTCGGGCGAGGGCAGCTCGTAGGCGAGGCGCGCGTCGGCCGACGCGCCGTCGTCGGCGGCGGCGTCGGCGGCGGCGGCGCACGCGGGGCCGCGCTGGCCCACGAGCCCGCGCGCGACGACCCAGTCGGAGAGGTCGACGTCGTCGTCTATGGGCGCTTGGGTGACCGTGAGGGGAGCTTCCGGCACGCCCGACGCGTTGAGCGATTCGGCCACTTGGGCGAGCGCTCGCGCAACTCCTTCGCCACCCGAAGCGAGGTAGCTGGCCCATCCCGTCGATTCGTTCGCCTCCACCGCCGCTTGCAACGCGTCTGGGTCGGCGCCGCTGGTGGCCCAGGCGACCAAGCCCGCAAGGCTCAACGCTCCCAGAAAGGCCGCGACGGCCGTATTAAACCGTGAGGGGTAGCGCGTGCGGAGCGTCTCGATGCCACCCTCGAGGGCGTCTTCCGCGTCTGCTGGTGCGCCACGGCGCTGGGCCATTTGTTGTCGCAGCCTTTGCCTTCGGAGCTTCTGTGCCGCGAGCTCGGCATTTTGGGCATCGAGCTCTTGCGTTACCCTTTTAAGCTCGCCTTCCAGCTTCATCACCGCTTCAAAGACGGTCAGCTTATCGGCATCGACCAACCCATCCAGCGTTTCCGTGCGACGCGCAATCTCGTCGATGCGCTCTTTCATCGATGCTCGTTCGTCGAGCGTAAACCTCTGGAGATTTTTGTTCTCCTCTTGGAGCTGCTCCATTTCCTGCTCGTGGATCTTGGTCATGGCATCATAACGCGCGTTCTCCTCCGTCAGTTTGGTCTGTGCCCCTTGAAGTCGGACCTCGAGGACAACCTTTTCGCGGGTGCAATCATCGAGCTCCGTCGACTTCTCGGCGAGTTGGTCGGCAAGGCTCGCCCTCTCCGCCTCCGAAGCGGCGCCTGCCGTCTGCAGCGCTTCCCTTAGCGATGCCACCGACGCTTCCAGCTCTTGCTTTTTCGCCCCCATCTGCTGGAGTTGCTCCTGGAGCGCCGCCTCGTTTGTCCGGGCCTCGCGAAGCTGCTCCTCGCTTGCTTCGAGCTCGGCTTCCAGTGCCCCGAGCTTGGCTTCCAACGCATTTGCCTTGTCGGTGAGAGCCTCGAGTTTGCCTTTGAGCAGGACATCGCTCTGCTTGGCCTCCAGCAACGCTGCCTTCTCATCCTCCAGCGCCCTCGCTTTCTCGCCCACAAGAGCGTTAGCCTCACGAAGCTGCCCCTTGAGCTCTTCCTTCTCGCGGGTGCACGTCTCGAGTGCCGCCGTCTTCTCGGTGAGTTGGGAGGCGAGGTTCGTCCTCTCCGCCTCTGAATCGGCGCCTGCCTCCCGCAGCGCTTCCCTTAGCGATGTCACCGACGCTTCCAGCTCTTGCTTTTTCGCTCCCATCTGCCGGAGTTGCTCCCCGAGCACCGCCTCGTTCGCCCGGGCATCGCGAAGCTGCTCCTCGCGCGCTTTGAGCTGCTCCGCTTTCTGATCGCGCTGGCGCGTCGCGGTTACCAGTCGCTTCTTGGTATACTCCAGATCCCCGTTTGCTTTCTCAAGACGGGCCTTCACAGCTCTGATCACCATAGCTCGTTCGAAGGCCGTCGTCTCCACGGCCTCGAGCTTCTGCGCTTGCTCTTCCACCGCCTGCACGACGAGCGTCGCGATCGACTTGGATCCCCTTGCATTGAGCACGCCGAGCAGCGTCTGCAGCACGCCGAGGAGCCGCTTTCCCATCTCCTCGCGATTTTTCTCGTCGCCGTCCCACTCGTACTCGAGGAGCGCCTTCAGCTCGGCCTCCGCGACCTCACCCTCGTCCTTGACGGCGTCGCGGATCGTCGTGACGCCCAGGAGCAGCCGGAGCGCCGGCGCGAGCGCGGCGAGGTCGGCGGGGGCGCTGCGGCGCATCGCGCCGGCGCGCGCCTTGAGCGCGCGCACCAGTCCCGCGCGGATGCCGCCGGCGGCGTCGGGCGTGTAAAGGCCCGGCGGCGCGAGCGCGAGCCCCGTCTGCGCGTCCTTGTCCGTCGCGTCCGCCTCGGGGGCCGTCGACCAGAGCGTCGCCAGGCCCGTCTGCAGGTAGGCGGCGTCGTCGGCGCCGAGCGCGAAGCGGCCCTCGAGCACGCGCTGCGCGGCCCGCTTGGTCGTTGGGCCGAGCACGCTCTCCTCGAGCGTCGTGCCGATGCGTCGCTTCTTGTCGGTGTGGTCGAGCGCGAGCCCCGCTTGCAGCTGGCGGAGCGTGGCGTCGACAAAGGCCGTGTAGCTCTGCGCCTCGGTCATTTGCGTGTGCGCGCGAGTGTGCGCGCGTGTGCGTGTGAGCCAAAGAAACGCCTTGTTTTTTTTAAGACACGCGCACGCCCCACGTTTCCTTTTGCGCTCCCAACCCGTCCCCCAACCCGGTGATATCTCGCTAGAGGCGCAGCGCGCGCAGGCGCGCGCGGTAGGCCGCGTCCACGACCGAAGCGCGCGTGCCGGCGGGGCGGCGGCGCGCAGGGCTAACCGCCGGACGCCCTGGCGCGTCGGGTTGGTTGACAACGTTCCATAAGTCGAGTAGGTCCACCACGTCGGCGTCGTTTACGGCCGCGGCCGGTCCTTGGCCCGGCGGTCCAGCGGGCGCGGGCGCGGGCGCGGGCGTGGGACCGCCGGGCTCATCCAGTGCAACGCCAAGCGCCTTCACCTTGTCCATGATCGCCACAACCTTGTCTCTGGTGGCTGCCTTGGTTTCTTCGCCCATTTCGGCGTACCGACCTTTGGCATTGTCAGTGTATATATCGAGGGCCCGTTGTGACCCATTCGCCATTTTCCATGCAGTGATCGGCCAGATCTCACGCTCCGCGACCGACTTCTGCATTTCCGCAAAAAGCGTTTTGAAGACCGCGCGCATAACCTTCAGCGTATTCAACTTGATCTCACCGTCTACGACGCCTTTTTCTTGTATGTTGTTGAGTTTTTCCAGAATCATCTCCGACTTCTTGAACTCCACCTTTACCCAGTCTCTCTCGCGAGCAAGAGTAGACAAGACATTCATCACCACGAGGACGTGCTGCATGTTTGCACATTGAGTGTACGTCTCGGTCCCGTCGTTCACCTTCGTTTGGACCTCGTCGACGAATTTGAGGGCTTGCGTTCTCGTTGCATCGTCACTGCGAAATCCAGAAAGGGCCCGATAAATCTCCAGTTCCGAGAAGACCTGTCCCCGTCCCAACCACACATCATCGAATCCGCGGAATTCCCCCTCGGGTCCAAGGACCCTTCGGAAATTGGGAAGATAAGTCAATGCCGTGTAGACCAAATCTTTCTCCGTACTGAGATCGATTTTCGCTTCCCACTTGGTTTGGGCGTCTTGCAATTCGGCGATGGTTTTCATGATCTCGGACGCGCTGGGGTAGATCCGTCTCATTTGATCCGGGTTGCAATGGAACTTTCCCAAAGCGCTTCGTTTGTGGGCAACGACGAGCGACGTTCCCAGTGGCATAGTCGCGCCCGCGACCTCCACAGTCGCAAGGTACGCGTTTGTGCCCCACAACAGCATTTGTGCCAGGGCGTGTACCCACCAGCCACTCGAGCGCATCGATACGCCATAGTATTCTTCGCCCGTAATCCAAGCAATGAAAGCCTTTGTCACGATCAGGAGCACGGCAGCAAGGGGCATTCCCAGTGGCGAACGCATCAAGTCGTCGCAAATGAGGGTTGCCAAGGGCCCGATCCACCCTACAGATGAGAGCGCGTTGCCCATCACGAGTTTCATCACATTGGTCGCATTGGACCACTCTCTCGAAGATGCTGCAACACCAGTGGGCGCGGCGGCGCCGATAACGGAAACCTCGTCCAACGTGGCGGGTCGGAAGGCAGCGTACGGTTCGGGAACCGTGGGGTCCGACGTTTGCGGCCGCGAGGACTCTTTCGTCTTGGCAGGCACAACGGTTCCCTCCTTACAACCGTCGCGATCAAACGCCCGGGTGGCCTCCTCGGCCAGCGACGCGAACCGTGCGTCGGTTTTCATGAACGAGCGAAACCCTGCGAGAAACGCTTCCATCTCGGACTTGGACTGCAACTTCTCTGGCAACAAGTGGTGCGCGTGATGCCGAACAAGTACGACCAACGCGTCAAACAGGGGCACGATCCTTTGCACTGCAAATGGCGCGTCGTCGCCACGTTTGGTAATATCCGCGTAGGCAATGTTAAGGATGGTGGTCAGCACGGCATCCTTCTCGGTGAGCACAGGATCATCGGCGTCCGCGGACGCCATTCCGTGCGTGCGCGGAAACGCGTGGTGCACGTGTGGGGGTGGGTAATAATGGCGGGTTTTTACACTGCACCCGGCGCAACGGTAACTTATCAACACGCGCGTGGAATAGGGACGCCGCGCCCCCCCCGCTCCCGCGGCCGACTAGAAACGCGCCACCACCGCTACGAGTTCTGCGATGGGCACCGCTCGTATCCCGCGCTTCTGGCAGGCTCGCACGCCTCCGACAAACCGCTCGTGGGCAGCGCGTGGCACCGGTTGTGCGTTGGTGTCAACAATGTGCAGTCGTGGCACCGAGACGACGATGTTGGCACACAGTGCGCGCGCAATGACGATCGACATGGGCCAGAGTCCCGCATCGTGCTCGAACGCCTGCTTGGCGATTCCCAACCGGCGCTCGTTTTCGGCGTCGATGGCAGCGCTGCGTTCCGTCCAAAGCGCCACGCTCTCCTCCAAGTCTCGACGCATATTCACGATTGCTAGGTGCATTTGTCGCAGCGCGCGGCGCCGAAGCACCACCTCTTTTGGGCCATTCGCACTGGTGGTGGTTGCATTGGTTTTTACGAATTCGCCATCGGCGTTCCGCGCTGTTTGCAGCAAGGTTTCGACATCTTCACCTTTCCAACCGTCAGAAAAGAAGCCGAAGAATGCAGACAAGCACTGTTCCTCCGCTTTTCGCACCATATCGATCGTTTCTTCCGCATCCGGCTTGGCACGCTTCAGCGTGTCGAGTCGCTCCTTTATTGTACCAATCTTGTCCTTGAGGGTGCTCGCGTTGTCGGAGGTCTTCAACGCCAAGAGCGCGTCGCTCGTCTCAGCTTGCAGGGAGAGTGCCAGAAGATTTGCCTTGCGCGTGGCGTCGATGAGCGTCGGCGATTCGGTGGGTTTGGGCGCGACCGTTGCCAAAGGCACGTTTGGTGGCGGCGGTGGCACAAAGTGCGCGATGGTGGCCTCGGTGTGTCCGTGGCCCACCAGCACGAGCAGAGCCTGCAGGAGGCGCTCGACGTTCCACAGGAGCGCGCTCGCCGCATCCACGCCCGCCCCATGCGCCAGCGGCGCACGGCTCATTGCGACTTTCCCGCGCTCCCACTCGGTGCGCAACGTGTGGAGACCCTCGCCCGCCTCGTCAATGGCCACGGGAGAGACGGGTGTCACGTACGCGGCTTGGAACGTGACGTCGCCGCCCGTCTCTGATGCGAGCACGAGCGGGTGCAGCGACGAGTCGCGCTCTCCGCCGCCGCTGCGCGTGCGCACGCGAATTTCGGCACTGCGCACTGGGTCGTCCAAAACGAATGGGTCGTCCAACGGAAGCAACGCGAGGTAAACGGGGAAGTCTTCGAAGCTTCGACCCATGGTAGGGGAGAGCTCTGCCACGAATCCACCCGCAAAGGCGCAGAGGTACGTGGCCCAAGATGGCTCGGTGTCCACTCTCACCCCGCGAAACTCGTTGACAAGCGCGTCCACCATGTCCTCTTTTCTTTGCGCAACCGCTGACGCCTCCGCCAGGGCTTGCACGTCGAAGCGGAGCGCGGCCATCCGCACGCCCATCCACCAAGTGCCGTGAGCATCGACGCTGGCATTGTCGAACAGTGTGGAGGCGGGTGGGACGGTTGGCATCGTCGGCTGAAGCATCGGCTCGTCCTCCGCATCGTTCGTGGTAGCAAGCGCAGCATCGAGCAACGCCAATGCCTCTGTGGTGGCATTGGCCACTTCGATCGCCATCCCAACGACCGGACGGGCGGAGACGCACTCGCGCAGTGTCGCGCTCGCCAGATGGCTCTCTCCGCTGATGGCCATGGCCGTGGCCATCACGGACACGCGACACGCCGATTCGTAGGCAGCGACCACCTGGATCTGCAGGGCGTTGCGCGCATGGCGATGCACAAGACCGTGCTCCGCGGACGTCGCATGTAGCCAAAGTGGAGGAAGCGTATCGACCGTGTGCCAGCGCACCGTCTGAACACCGAGAAACGGAAAGGCCTGCAACGGCACGTCCGTGTCCGGACGCAAGGACGACAATGCCAGCAAGAGTCGTCGCAAAGAGTCCGCGCCCACGGGCTTGCTCTGTGCAGCTGCCTCGAGCAGCGTGAATCGACCCAGGGGCTGCGTGCGAGCCGCTTCCCACGTCCACGGCGGCCCCCAATCGCGCCACGCGGCGCACTCCTGCAGCACCATTCGGAGGGCGGCGCCTCCGGGGAAGCAGTCAAAGGCCGCGTCGGATTGGTCCAACCAACCTTGGTACTCTTCGGGGCGCCTGAAGAGACGCTTACCCAAATCGGCGGCCAGCCGCAGCTCGCGTACGGCGCGTTGCACCGACGTCTCCATCAGCTGCGCGCGTGCAGGCGCGGTCAGCAGCGCGGCGGAGGTGCGCATCATCGCGTCGCGCATCGCCATCTCGGCAATGACGCCCGCGACCAGCTCTCCCTCGTGTGAGGTGGGCAGGCCCAGCGCACGCGCGATGCCAACTCCCGAGGACGTGCGCTTCCACGGCGCGTCTTTGCGCGTCCCATCGCTCGCGTATGGCCGGGAAAGCCATTGCACGCGCATCGCTTCCTCGAGGCGCGGGTGTGCATCGTGCTCTGCAAGCGCGTCAACGACGCCGAGGGGCATGCGCGGGCTGTACACCAAAGACGTTTGCAGAACGTTGTTGCCGCCGAGGGGCATCTCGCGGCTTTCGATCTTGCAGCCATCCTCCAGATCGCTCGCGATCGCAAAGCGTTTGGCGTGCATGCACAAGCGCGCACGTCCTCGCGCAGTGCCCTCAGATTCGATGTAGTGGCCCACCGCTTGACGCATGAGACGAAGTGTTGCCGTAGCGGACGCAACGGCCTCGCCCAGTCCCCCACCAAAGCCACCGGGCTGTATGATCGATGCCGCGATTGTCGAGACAGCCACGCCCTCACTGTCCTGTACAACGAGTGTCGACGAAACCTCGTTGCGAAGCCGCACGACGTGTGGAAGGTAACGCGTCGCCTCCGCGGAAACGTACCCAGATTGGACCGTCGGTGGAAGCACGACGTCGGGCAAAAGCGCTTCCAATTTTGCGTCGACCCAGTTTGCGATAGTCCGTAGGCCTCTCAACATCTCGTCGGCCGTGGGCCAAAGCTTGGGCTGTCCTAGCCCCAGCGTCTCGGCCGCCAGGTAGGTCGATAGCTTGGTCTGCTCCTTTGCCCTGGCGAGGATCGGCACACTTTCATCTCTCCAACCCGCCTCTAGGAGGTCGTTTTCGACCAAACTAACTGCTTTTGCCAGTTCGTTCCGCAGCTCCGAGTAGCCGGAGGCGATGAGTCCCGCCTCGAATGATCGATCGCTCCGTATCAGAAACGTTTGGTGCCCCTTTCCGTTGTCCAGATGCCCATCGACTACGTGTATTCGCAACACGGTCTCGAACTGGGGACGCATCTCCAGCGCCGTCTTGGTGATGGTGGACAGGTTGATTCGATTGTACAGCTTTGCGTCTTCGATGCCGCGCAAGGTTGCCTGGAACACGGCCTCGACTTTGGCGTCGATTGCACCCTCGTCCTCGTCCTCGTCCTCGTCCTCTCCCTCTCCCTCGCCCTCGCCCTCGCCCTCGTCCTCGTCCTCAATCGGGCCCGCCGCGATTGCCGTTCGAAGAGCAGCCTTAAACTCTTTGGCTTCCTCGTCATCCAATGCATCGACATTCAATGCTGTCAGGGTCTCGAGCAGGAGCGCGTCCTCCGGCCGACCTTGCTTGCGCATCTCCATTGTGGTCAAGGCTCTACCAAGTTTCGATTGAATGCCGCCCTCTCGGTACCCACCGATACGCTTGATCATCGACGGAAGGTCGAACACGGATATGTCGACCCTCTTCTCGGTGTCCAAATCGCGCTCCTCTTCCGTGCGTTTCAAAGCAAAACTTGTCACGAGTGTAGTGATCCCATATCTGAGGAAGAATCTTATTCCACTTGCGATCCCGCTAATGAGACGGCTGCCGGCAACAGTCGTGGGCGCGAGAATAGTGGGCAGCACCACTAGTATCGGGCCGATAAGTGCAAGCTTTGATGAAGACAAAGATTTGAACACCTGTTTCGCTCCTCTTTTAATTCTTCCACTGAAAATGCTCGAGACACCCTCGAACAAACTTGCAGCGTTCTTGATCTTCTCTTTCTCCGCATCCGCTTTTTGCTTCGAAAGATCGTAGATTTGGATCGTCGCCGGTGCGGACAACGTCATGGGGTATGCCACCGCGACGCACGTGCACTCTGCGTCGGTTGGGCGAGCAGGTGGCACGCCGACTTCCGAGAGCACCCGCTCACGGCCCGCGTCCACTTGCATGCCACCCACGATTGTGCGTTGCACCACCTGGAGCTTCACGGCGTCTGGCGGAAGCGCACCAGTCTCCACGATGACTCCAACAAGCACTGGTGCTGGCACCAGTCGGCCACTTGCGTCCTCTCGGATCAGCTGGTCTGCCCGGAGAATGCGCGGAAGCACGTGCTCCGTTTCGCCATGATCCGTGGCGGTCCCTTGCGACTCCCTGCCATTGAACAAGATTTGGTAGGTGTCGTCGGCTCGTTTGCGAAGCATCATCTGCACGTGAGCGCCCGCGTTGCGCGCCGGGGGAGCGACCGTGTCCAAGTTGTGCTCCTGGAGCGGCACGTCCTTCAGATTGAGCGCCTTTGCCACTTCCTCGGGCGTGATTGCGTAGCGCTTGGAAGCACCATCGGGTTCGGGACGGGCCTCCCACTCCGAGGTGGCGGGTCGTGGCAGTGCCGCAACGGCGGCCATCGCGGCGGCCCAGTGCTTCCCCCTTGCCTTGCGCTCGCGCTGCGCGCGATATTCCCGCGCAGCCCGCTCGCTTGGGACGAGGAGGCCGTGTGCGCACGCACGCGCAC